>OQVT01002870.1_pt1 | contig 11113 bp, 7 predicted proteins | sample 1691561 | NCBI WGS metagenome assembly OQVT01 (sample SAMN03418260, study PRJEB22391) | human gut metagenome | biome: human-gut; feature: organic feature; material: feces | host: Homo sapiens | place: Tanzania | collected 2013-01
GTTTTTTATTGCCCCGTAGGGCGGGGTGACCCCACCCCGCCGGGGAGTTTTGCAAGCGCCGCAAAACACAGCAAGGAGGGGTCAAGACCCCTCCCTACATTACGAATTCGTAAATTTCGCGCCGCCGTTTGACCGCACGGGCGGCATATATGCCGCCCCTACGGAGTACCCGGTTTTTTCGCGTTGGCGTTGGTTTTCCCCATTATCCCTGCTTCGCAAAAATTTCATCCAGCGTATGGGACAAAACCGCCATATCAATGGGCTTGGCGACGTGCGCGTTCATGCCCGCCGCAAAGGCTTTTTTGCGGTCCTCGTCAAAGGCGTTGGCGGTCATTGCCACAATGGGGATGTTCGCCTTGCGGGGGTTGTCGATGGCGCGGATTTTGCGCGTGGCGGTGTAGCCGTCCATCTGGGGCATCTGGATATCCATCAAAATCAAATCGTACTGATCCTCGGCGGCGGTGTTCATACGCGCCACGGCGTCGGTGCCGTCCTCCACGCTGTCCACCTGCAGCCCCGCCTGCTCCAGAATGGCGGTGGCGATCTCGCGGTTCAGCTCGTTATCCTCGACCAGCAGCACCTTTTTGCCCGCATAGCCCGTGTGCTTAGGCATCTGCATGGGCTGCGGCTCGGTCTGGGTGTGGGTCAGCACGGCGCGCAGCTCCGACATAAACAGCGGCTTGGCGACAAATGCCGTCACGCCCGCCTCGCGTGCCTCCTGCTCGATATCCGCCCAGTCGTAGGCGGTCAGGATAATAATGGGCGTACCCGGCTCAATGACCTTGCGGATGCGGCGCACCGTTTCAATGCCGTTCATATCGGGCATCAGCCAGTCGATGATATACACCTTAAAGTCGCGCCCCTGCTCGTGGGCTTCCTCGGCGCGCAGGATCGCCTCCTTGCCGGAGGTCGTCCAGTCCGCCGCCATCTCGATCTCGCGCAGCATTTTGCTGACGCTCATACAGGTCTGGGCGTCGTCGTCCACCACCAGGGCGCGTGCGCCGCGCAGCTCGGGGATGGGCTGGCTCTTGGTCGCCGTTTCGCTGATCTTGCAGTGCAGCGTTACGGTAAACTCGCTGCCCTTGCCCTGCTCGCTCTTGACCGTGATGCTGCCGCCCATCATATCTACGATGTTTTTCGTGATCGCCATACCCAGACCGGTGCCTTGGATACCGCTGCGGGTCGCCGTCTGCTCACGCGCGAAGGAGTCAAAGACGTGCTGCTGGAACTCCGGCGACATACCGATACCGTTGTCCTTGACGCAGATCACATAGGTGGCGTAGCCGCTGCGGGGGCAGGGCTTTTCGGTAACGCGGATGTTGATGGTGCCGCCCGCCGGGGTGAATTTTACGGCATTGCCGACGATGTTCAGCAGGATCTGGTTTAAGCGCAGCTTGTCGGTGATGATATCCTCGTGCTTGATATCCTGCGTATCTACGTACAAATCCAACTGCTTGGCGCTGATATTGCCCAGTATGATGGTGCGCAGGTCGTGCAGCACATCGGGCAGATGCACGGGGGCGTTGTCCAGCTTGATGGTGCCGCTTTCAATGCGGCTCATATCCAAGACATCGTTGATCAGGCTGAGCAGATGCTGCCCCGACACGCTGATTTTTTGCAGGTATTCCTTGACCAGCTCAGGGTTGTTCAGATGGGTCGTTGCCAGCGCCGTAAAGCCGAGGATGGCGTTCATCGGGGTGCGGATGTCGTGCGACATACTGTTCAAAAATACCGTTTTTGCCTTGTTGGCGTGTTCCGCCGCCGCCAGCGCGCTGCGCAGGGCGTCCTCCTGCTTTTGCTCGGTCTGCTTTTCGGCGGTGGCATCGCGGGTGGCAACCAGCACCGCCGTGACGCTGCCGTCCTCATCGGTGCGCTGCGGGATCAGCAGCGTGGTAGCCCACATATCGTTGACGGTGCGGGCGGTGAACGCCAGCGAGGAATGGTTCTTTAAGCGCGCCGGAACGGTGGTCATATCTATAAATTCCAGATACTCCGCCCGGTATTGCTCGGCAATCATAGCCTCTGTGCGGCGCACCTGTTCCTCGCGCTGCACGGGGCGGGTGCGGTTATACTGCTCCTCGCCGGGGACATCCTTGAGGGGTTCGACGGTGTTTTTCTCCAAGTCCACCAGCATAATGGACTCATACGCCGTACTCAGCGCCGTGATGATGCCCATACGCTTTTGGTTTTCCTGCAAGGCGTCCTTGTCGGCGCGGCTTTGCAGCAGCAGCACCATCAAAAAGGTCAGCACGGTAAGGGCAAGGTAGGACGCGAAGATGATGTTGCGCATCAAAAACACCTGCCCCGCCGGGAAAAAGACAAACACCTCGTACTTGCCGACATTTTTGCGGCTGCCGTACCAGACGCCGCGGCTGCTGTGCAGCTCGGCAATGCCGCCGGACACGCGGGTCTGCTCGCCGTTGTACATCTGCTCGCATTCCTCGCGCGTGCGGTTGAGCTGCTCCGCGCTGTTGCTGGTCAGCACAAGGTCGCCTTCACAGATGGTGGCAATGCCGCCATGCTCCAGCGGGAAGTTGTCCAGCAGGTAGCCCACCGTCAGATCGCCGGCATCCTCGCTGTTTTTCAGCGCGTAGGCGATCAAAAGCCCCGGTGCATCGGTGCGCGCAAGAGCGGCAAAATCGTAAATCTCGCCGTCCTGCTCAACGCGGGTGGCGTAGGATTTTTGGGGATAGTCCAGAATCTCGCGGACATAGTCGCTTTGCAGCTGCTGCTTCCACAGCTGCATGGCGTCGCCGTCCCGCGTGCTTTGCATTTCCAGCTTCAATTCGCCGTCCAGCACCAGCACGCCGCTCAGCCGCTGGGTGTCGGCAAAGGCGTTGAGGTCACTGGGGGTGAAATCGTCTTTCAGCATCATTTCATCGCGCAGGGCGGCGGTTTTGTCCTGCAGGCGGGTCAGGCTTTTGACGCGGTCATTGGCTTCGTCCACCTCGTACAGATGCACGCGCGTTTCGACAAAGGTAAAGGTTTCGTCCAAGGTTTCGCGCAGCATGGCGCGGTTCAGGTTGGTAAAAAGGACAAAAACGCAAACGCCTACCACGGCCAGCGCCAGCAAAAACAGGTGGTTTCTTTTGCAGCGTGCGTTGTTATGCATTTTCATCCCCTCCCATCGCTTTTTGTGCGTCGATGCCGTATTTTTCCAGAATGCGTTCCATAGTGCCGTCGTACTGCATCTGCTCCAGCGTCTGGGTCAGCGCAAGGGAAAGCTCGGCGTGGGTGCCTTTGGCAAAGGCGACGCCCAGCTCGGTTTGTAAGGGGCTTTCGTCCAGCAGGCGGTAGGCAATGGTTTCGGTGCCGATCCAGCCGGCGACCAACGCCTCATGCCCGCAGATGGCGTCCACATAGCCCTTGCGCAGCGCGGCGAACATATCATCAGTCGTGGCATAGCTGCTGACCTGCCCCGCCGCCGGTAAGTCGGAGGGGATCTTGCCCAAAAACAGCCCCTCGCCCTTGGTGGTGGCCTGCACGCCGACGCGCTTGCCCGCCAGGTCCGCCAGCTCGTGGATGTTGCTGTCGGCGCGTACCGCCACGACCTGACGGCTGCTCATATACGGACCCGACCACTGGTACAGGTCCTCGCGTCCGTTCATGCTGAAGCACGCCCAAAGGCAGTCCACGGTGCCGTCCTGCAGCAGGCTGTCCTTGTCGGGCCAGTTGATTTCCTGAAATTCAACGTTGTACCCCAGACGGGTGAACGCCTCGGTTGCCAGATCCACGTCGATGCCGGCATATTGCCCGTTGCCGTCCAGATAGCAGTACGGCTCAAACGGGTCGATGCCGATGGTGACGGTGGGCGCATTGGCGGGCAGGGCGTTATTTTGCCCCGCGCAGGCGCACAGCGACGCTGCCAGCGCCGCCGCCAGCGCAAGGCAAAGCCACCCGCGCTTTGCCCGGGAAATGCACGCAGCCGCAGATTGTAAAAAACGGAAAACCATGGAACACCCCACTGTATTTTGAATTGGATTGTATAGAGAATGTGTGATATTTTTACAGTCGCCAACGTTAAATTATAGCATAGATTCGTTTTTTTGGCAATGGTCTTACGAACAGGGTTTTACCTCACAAACACGTTGACTTATTGTATGTAGACTTATAGTATTCAACGATATTATAATATAAAAATAGGAGGATTACAACTATGGATATCATAAAGGTCTTTGGAGATAATCTAAAAAAATACCGCACCGCAATGGGAATATCCCAAGAAGCATTTGCCGATAAATGTGGTATGCACCGCACATATATCAGTGCAATCGAATGTTACCGCAGAAGTATCTCCTTAGAGAACATTCAGCGCATTGCTGATGCTCTTGAAATTGAAACATATAAACTGTTTACAGAAAGCGAGGAAACAAAATGATTTCTAATCTTACTGAATTTATAACTGAATTCACAAAAATCAAGGAACAAGGCTGGATTAAGACCCATCGATCCGGTCCTACTGGTATAGGAAAAACTTTAGAGGATTTATTGGGCATTCCTGAAAACAATCTTGATGAGCCTGACTTTGGCGACTATGAGTTAAAATCTTGCAGAATAAACTCGCAGAGTATGCTTACAATGTTTACGAGAACGCCTCAACCTGCCCGCTCAAATACATATCTGCGTAACAAATACGGCTATTCAAGTTCAGCATATGATAATGACGAAAAAGTATTGCATTCGACATTAACCGCAGCAAGATTTGTTCCTATCGCAAACACAGGTCATAGCTTAAAAATCATTTGCGATGAGAACAAAATCTCTATTGCATCTGAAACTGCGAAGGAAAATGTGTTTTGGGACAAAGCTTCACTAAGAAAGGCTTTTGAAAAGAAATATAAAAATAAATTTGTTTACGCAAAAGCTGAAAGTCGTGGTGCAGGAGCAAACGAGGAATTCTATTTTGTTGACGCTTATGAGGTAAGTGGGTTTGATTACGATGCTTTCATTCATTTGTTAGAACAAGGAAAAATTTTTATTGATTTACGAATTGGTCAATATCCTGATGGTCGAACGCACGATCACGGTACCGGTTTCCGTATTCGTGAAACAGATCAGTATTTATTATTCAAGAATATTAATAAAATTGTATAGGAAGTATAGTTATGGCTGAAAAAACAAATATAAAAAAGTGCAGACAACTTGTGTCGAGTTTAAAGAAAAAAGTATACTTTAAATCTGCTTTAGCAGCATATAACCAAAAATATAGTCAAATAGTCCAAAAGCTGGTTGCTGATGGTGAGCAACAAGAATCTGCTAATAAAAAGGCTTATAGATTAATACTCTCACAATTGCACGACATAATGAGAGAAGCTCAACCACTAATTGAAGATGTCATAAACATCAGAATAGAAAATGGGGAAATTTCAGATGCTTCTCAAACAAGAAAATCTGTCGCAGGTAACTTGTTCCAACAATTTGTTGCATATACACTGGCTCAAAATATTCTGGTTCAAAACATAAATAAAGATGTTATCGTTTCGCTTTCTTCAAATATGTTAGATGAATATGCAGTTATTGATGTAGGCGAAGATAAGCAAAAACCTGACTCTGATGTGCTGATTTACTCGGAATCAAATGATACCCCAATTATTAATTTTTCTTGCAAAACATCGTGTCGTGAAAGGGCGGGACAGACATATAAATGGAAATTATTAAGTGATTTAGCTTGTTGTAATTGCGAGCACAAACACAATAATGAAAACTGTCCAGCTACAAAATATAACCTACATTATGAACCTAAGCGAAAAATATTTATGTATTTTATTACAACTGATTTTTATAATGAACTGAGCAATCCTCAAATAGTAGCAATGTTCAATTTTTTTGATAATTCTTATGTCGCAAAACCTCTTTCGTCTTCAAAAAAGATAAAGACACTTGAGTACATTATTGATGATATAAATAGCATTTATTAAATTAACTGCTCTAGACATTAGAAGTCTAGAGCAGTTAATTTAATTATTTCCTTAAAACAACAATGTGTTCATTGGTCATTGTAGAAGATTTTTTACCACTTTCATTTGTAGGAGAGTTTTGTTTAGGCATAACCTTATTTATGATATTCCTGTCAATTGTATAGATGTGTTGAAGTCCATAATGCTCTGCAATCTCTGCAATAATCACATCGGTCAATAACGTTTCACCTTTTACCGTTCGGTTTCCTACAACCCAAAATTGGTATCCATCTTTTTTTGTTTTTGCAGCGATCTTAGAAATCGAATTAGATAAATCCAGGTAAAAACTATAAACATCTCCTGCTCGTTCTAAATCAATATCCTTGATTTTTTCAAGAGAGTTTTTAAGCGTTTTGCTAGGAACTGTATATTCAAATCCGTTTCTAAATTTACTTCCCCCCATCAGAGATTTATCAATGCCCATAATTTCTTTGTCTGTAAGCTCAAATAAATCTAACCATTGAAGCGAAAGCCTGCTATATTCTCCATATGCCACAGTTGTTCTGCTGTCGCCATATGGTGGTGATGTAACAACTAAGTCAATTGAATTATCTGGTACATCCTCAAGAGAAGTAGCATTATTTTTATGTATTAAAACTTCTGATTTACAATCTCTTTCAGAACAAGTTTCAACAAAATCATTCATTTTAACAACGTTTCTATTAAGAATAGTAGAAAACTCAGAAATGACGTCTGGTTTAAAAGTCTCTACCTTGTTTGAGGGCATTCTAAACATTTTGAATTCGCCATTTCGTCTATTTGAAACAAATCTAATAGTCTCACTGAATGCGGCAAAAACAAAATTACGAATATCTTCATTTTCAATCTTGTTTATTTCAGACTTAATCAATGCCATAAGAAGAATTGTTCTTGGCTTAAACCAATATCCGATATTTTTAAAATTGGGAATGTCTAAATTTAAATAATTATCTTTTTTATATTGCTCCAAATAATAAGGTGCGTTAGAACCCCAGCCATCTTTGCTTGTTAGATCGAGAGAATACTTATTTTTCATCACCTCATCAACACTATCTATTTGTAGACAGAATTGACTATAAACATCTTCAATTCTTGATAATAGGTTTTGCACTTCCTGCTGAAGCAGTGTGATATCCAGTTTTGTTGTCTTAACCTTGCTGAGAAACAGCGCCAAAGGATTTATGTCATTACCATAAACTGTATTTATTCCTGCTAACATTGCCTCAACAAGTACTGTACCAGAACCTGTAAATGGATCAAAAATAGTATCAACATTTCTGTGTTCTCTTACTAATCTTATTATATTTCTGCTAATAGGACAAACCATCATAGCCGGATAGTTATGTATTCCGTGAGTATATTCTCTCACATCACTATCTTTGAAATCCCAATAGTCAACAGGCAACGCTTGCAAAGAAGCGATTAGTTTTTTATCCGTTTGTGTCAGCATTGAGCCATTACCCTTATCACTTATTTTTTTGCTGTTCTGGACATCTTGCCCCGTTATTTCTCCATCGTGAGTTTTAATTTCAACGGTACATATTGTGTCATTGTGCCAACCTCCGTGAGGAACCAACATAATTCTTTCTATTTCGAATCCATATTTATAACCAATACCACCGCTATTCCAGCCAAAAGTTATTACCTTACCCCCGATTTTAACGATTCTTGAAATCTCTCTTTTGTGATTTCCCCAAAAAGATGCTTTTGTGGTGTCCCATGTAACATTATATCCAACATTGTTATAGCACTCACTAACTTGCCTCGGTGAGTATGGTGGATCGTATAAAATCCCATCAACTGAATTAGTATCAAATATTTTCATAAATTCGAGAGCATCCAAATGATAATCTGTATCGAATTCCAAACTCAAATCATTAGTGATTGTCGCAAATTTGTTTTTGTTGGCAAACGGATCAATCCACAAGCCATCCGTCAGTTCTTCTTTTATCAATTGGTTAATAGGCTTAATATCAAATGTATTTTTATTAGGCATCGCCCAAACTCGTTCAATATAAATATTTTCGTTTATTCGTTTAGTCTTTGTCATTATCTTTTTTCTAGCATCCTCAGGTTTTTGAGCATTTTCCGGTATCGTCCATACATTACCAACTCTTTGTGCCCCATCTATTCTGCCTTCGTTGCATAAAACTTGAACTCGTCTCGGACTCATTTCCCATTTTTCGGCTGTTTGCGCTACACTTAAAAAATTCATAACCTTCCTCCAAAACCTTGCTAGTTACATTATATGCTGAAGTGCGAACAATTACAAGGGTAATATTGCGATAGAGCTGAAACTTTTCTTGCGGACAGGGTTTTACTCCACCCTGCCGTGCCGTTTTGCGGTGGTTTCCACCCAAAAACGCCCCTCCGATGTTACATCGGAAGGGCGTTTGTTACGGTTTGCCGAAAATTCGTTTTGCTACGGCGCACAGCCAACTGAGGGCGGCTGCGAGCAGCCCCGGGTACAGCACCAAGCAAAACAGCTGGTACCAGCTGGGTACAAAGTACGCCAGCCCCGAGGGCAGCGTGTCCGGCGCGTTCAGCACGATCTCGCCGGGGGTAAAGGTCATTGTCACATTATGCCCCTCCACCGGGCTGCAGGGGTCGATGCGCAAAGCGTGCAGCGTGGTACGCGGCAGCGTAAACAGGTAGCGCCCCTCGCCCAGATCGGTGGCAAACACACGGCGGTCGGCGCTGTAATCCTCGCCGGGGCGGGTCGTGTAATACAGGCAGACCTCGCGGGCAAGGTCGTCCATTTCCACCGTGTAGGTGACGGTGCGCACAGCGCCCTGCACGCCGTCCCACAGCAGCTGGGGGTCGTTGTTTTGGGTACGCAGCGTAAGGCTGCCGGGCTGCTGGTCCACCACATCCAGCGCAACCAACTGCCAGTCGGTCACGTTCAGCGTGCGTTCGCTCAGCTCGCCCCGGGCATACGCCAGCGCGTCCTGCGCACAGAACACCAGCGCCGACGCCAGCCACAGCAACCCTGCCGCCAGATAGCAGGTCAGCGGCAGCGCACCGCGGCGCGAAAACCAATGCTTCAGCCAGCTCATGCGCCTGCCACCTCCATTTCCACCGGGGCGTAGCCCGCCTCGGTCACGCGGTACAAAAGGGTGCTGCCCTGCTGCGCCGCTGCTAAGTTATCGGTAAACAGGTCGGCGTAGCTGTTTACAAAAATATCGTCAATACGTTGTAAATACAGCACCGTGCAGCCGTTGTCCCGCACGACCTGCGCCAGTTCCTCGGCGGTGTAGGCGTGGTAATAGCGATGCTCCAGCGTGTCGCCGCCGGGGTCCAGCTCGGCAAGACCCAGCGTGCCGCCGCCGCCGAACATCGCCGCGGTATCGCCCGAATAATCCACCAGAATGGGGTAAAAATCAAACACGGCGGCAAACCAATCCTGCCCGTCCTCGCCCTGATGCACAAAGAACACCCGGTCGTCCGCGCTTAAGTAACTGCTGACCAGCGCTGCCTCCTGCCGGGCGTTGCGGCGGTCGGTAAATTCACTGTCCGAAAATCCCAGCACGCTCAGCTGCGGCAAGATCAGCTGGTTGCTGCGCAGCAGCATACCCGCCGCCAGCAGCAGCAAAACGCCCTGCCCCGCAAGCTCATACTTGGGCGCCGTGCGCGTGGTAAGGAACACGGCGGTCGGACCGTCCGGCTCGGAAACCTGCCGCACGGCAATCTGGGTGCCAAGTGCCGCCAGCAGGCAGCCCAGCGCCAGCACGAACCAGCCGATGTAATAGCTGTAGATGTAGCGGTTGTAATCCACCAGCGACGCCGCCTGGCTTGCCTTAAAGATAAAGCCGTAGCTGAGCGCCAGCTCCAGATTGTACCCGCCGAAGCAGACCAGCGACAGCACGCCCATGGCGGCAATGCGCGCCCGCAGCAAGCGGGAGCCTGCCACGACGATCGCCGCCGCAAACACCAGCAAAATCAGCGCCGCAATGTTGCGCCCCTGCCCGATCATACTCAATTTGCCCGCCGGGGTCCAGAACTGCTGCCCCATCTGCGCCATAGCGGTGCGGAACTGCTCCTCCCGCGCGGCGTAGTAGTCCGGCACGGGCTGACCCAGCAGCAACCGGATGCCGTTGACCACGACCGCCGTCAGCGGCTGCGAGGTTTCGCCCACGCCGCTTTCCAGCGATTTTTGCGCCACGACCCAGCTGATGTAGCGCACGTTCCAGATGTAATACACCGCCATCGGCGCTGCCATACAGCCCACCGCAAAGCCGGTGCGCCGCAAAAGACCGCGCCGGAACGCTCCGTCGGCAAACAGCCAGACGTCCACCGCCACAAGCCCCGCCGCCACAAGCGACAGCACAAAGTCGTTCGCCTTGATGTTGGCAGCCAGCGCCAGCACCGGAAAAATCGGCCAGCGGGGTGCATCCTGCCCGCGCAGGGTCAGCCACAGCGCCACCGCGCCGCCGAACACCAGCCCCGCCGGGACATCGCCGTAGCAGGACATATACACCGTACTCAGGTGCAGCGTGTGGTTGTAGGTGGTAAAAAAGTACGGCACAAACCACAGCACCGCCGCCGCAGGCACCGCCGTGCGCCAGCTTTTCCACGGCAGGGCGCCCAGCACCGCCGCGTAGACGGCAAAGTATAAAACATCGTAGGCAAGGTAAATTTTCCAGTCGGCATAGCTGCCCAAAAACTGGAAGAAATACCCCAGCACCGGCAGCCCCGCATTTTGGGTGGCTGCCCACGGGGTGCCAAGCTCCACGGTGGTGTACAATTTATGGCTGACCGTGGTGGTTTTTACCGCCGTTGCCCACAGGCTCAATTCATCGTAGCCGGTACACAGCGGCTGCCGGATGCTGAAATACACGGCAAAGCCCAGCGCCGCCGCCCAAAACAGCACGGTCGCAGGGCAAAACAGTTCCTTGGCGCGGTGCCGCCAGCCGTCGGCATCGGTGGGGCGCAGCGCCCACACGCCCGCCGCCGCACTGCCCAGATACAGCACCCACATGGCGGGGTACAGCAGGTTGGCAATGCCCGCCAGCGTCAGCACCGCGCACATCACACCCTGATACACGCAGTCGAAGCCGACGCCGTGCGCGAAGATGCTCTCGCGTGCGCTGCGCGGCGGGCGGGTCATGATGTCCGGCTCTGCGCGCTCCATGCCGAGCGCCAGCGCCGGGAAGCAGTCGGTGAGCAGATTGATCCAC
>OQVT01002871.1_pt1 | contig 11112 bp, 7 predicted proteins | sample 1691561 | NCBI WGS metagenome assembly OQVT01 (sample SAMN03418260, study PRJEB22391) | human gut metagenome | biome: human-gut; feature: organic feature; material: feces | host: Homo sapiens | place: Tanzania | collected 2013-01
AGTTTGTGCTGGATTATGATTTTGGGCGGATGACGCTCGCCGACATCAATCCTTACGCCTACTACAACGCTCTGGGATCCTTACTGTACGAACGGAAGATCGGAACTTCTGAATATGATGGTGGAGCCGTCGATGTTGTCCTCCGTTCCTCGGATCTGGACAGATACGATCTCTGGCACGTTCTTAACTCTCCGATAGATGTCGGTCAGAAGAAAATGACGCTTTCGAGTGTCGGGGGCATCGACAAGCAGCGGACAGGTCTGACAATCAGAAAGAGCAACCAGTCCTACGAGCTTGTTGTATGCTACGACTTCATCGGTAGTTGGGAACTCAGCCGTTCCCTGTCCCAGAAGGCGGTCAAGTACATGAACGATGAGGTACTCCCGATCGGTTTCAAGGCGGAGGTCCCGGGCTGGGGCTGGTTCGACACCGCCAAGCAGCAGTACGCCTGGCTGCTGTTTTTGATTCTTGCGGTGATGTACGTGATGCTTGCGATGACATTCGAGTCGTTCCGTTACCCGCTCGCCGTGATCTTTATGGTTCCGGTCTCTTTCATCGGCCTCTTCCTTGCCTTCGGCCTATCGGACTTCTCCTTCGATCAGGGCGGTTTCGCCGCCTTCGTGATGCTCAGCGGCATCGTTGTCAACGCCGGCATCTACCTCATCACCACCTACCAGTCCCTTCTCAGTGCATCGGTCCCTGAGCCTGTCGAAGGAACCACCTATGTGACTAAACAAACTCACCGACCAGCCGAAGCGGCCAACATCCGCCTCTACGTCAAAGCCTACTCCCGCAAGATCAACCCGATCACCCTCACCATAGTCTCCACCATCCTCGGCCTCCTCCCGTTCCTCACCGACGGCCCCGAGGAGGTTTTCTGGTTCGACTTCGCCGTCGGCACCATCTCCGGCATGCTCTTCTCCATCCTCGCCGTGATATTCATCCTCCCGATCTTCTGCGTTAAGCGCAAATAGGATATGGCCATGCGCTATTTTCGCGATGCTGAGAAGAAAAAATCGCAAGGTTGGATGGTGAAAACAAGGCTCTTTTCTCGGAATTTATACCGTGATTAATGTAATTGCTTGACAGTCTGTACTTTACTAATCGTGATATGTTACAAGTATTTGATTAATGTATTGAAAATAAGCTGATTAAACTGTGCGAAATGAGAACGTGAATCTCAATTTGTCTGTAACAAATTAAGGATTAGGAAATTATATTTGCCAAAAGTGAAACTGTTTTCCATTACCATATCAATCCTTTTGCCTAACTTTGCAGTTTGCAGTCGGAAATAATACGTTTTATTATGAAAAAGGTTGTAGCATTATTATTGGCCATTGCGCTGTCTCCGGTAGTAATGGCTCAGGATCGGAATGTGCGGTTGGATTTGTTCGGGGCCGCCAATGTGGTCGGTGCCTCTTATGACGCAAGGTTCAAAGGGGATTCGGGTTTGGGTTTCGCGGTCGGTGTCGGGTACGGTTTCGGCATCGGGAACTGGTACGAGATTCATGGTGTCGGCGTGCCGGTGGAGATCAACTACCTGGCAGGTAGAGGAAAACATCATTTCGAGATCGGAGCCGGAATGTCCAGCGGGGTGTATTTTGACAAGATTACGGAAAGCAAGACGGTGACCTTGCCTGATGGTTCCACGGGAACTGCTCCGAAGGAAGTGAGAACGACGCAGTGGGGAAATTTCCTTTACGCGAATGTCGGTTACCGTCTTCGCGCGGAGAACGGTCTGGTGTTCCGCTGCGGCTTAAGTCCATCGTACGGAATCGGGAAATATGGCTTGTCCAAGTCCGTTTTCTACCCATACCTCAGCTTGGGATATTCCTTCTAAAAAGAATCATACTCTCACCTGGAAGTCATCAAAGAAACTTCTGATTGTTCTTCCAGGTGTGAGAAACTATACGCACGTAAAACGGCATCTAATTGATATCCAAAGAGTTGATGTTTTAGGTGCGAGTATGTTTGCACACCTGTGAGTCAGCGGCCTCGGTACAGAACGTTCTACAGGTGTTCCGGACTTCCAGGTGTGAGAAATCGTGTGCACCTAAAACATCATCAGCCTGGCAGTCAGCTAATTGCTCTTCCAAGTGTGAATATCCTCACGCACCTCGGTGTTATGGCATATTATTGAATGATATGCGGAACCTTGGGGGCACTATATTCAGGTTAATCTTAGAAGCTGTTTTGAATTGTTTGTTTGAAGGTTTGAGAGTGAAAAACTTCAGTTTCGACCGCTTCTTCCAAGGAAGATAGCGGTGCTATCTGACTGAAGAAGCGGGAAGAAAATGAAGATTTTTCACCTCAAAGAACATTTCAAACAATTCAAAACAGCTTCTTAATAAGAATCGAAAAACTTTCTATTGCTTCTTTGCCATTCACGGTATCGCTTCCGTGAAGAGATCATGTCTCCCGTTCGGTAACACTTTCGGCCTCTTTTGCTTCCCGAGAGTGCAGGATGCACTCTCAGGAAGCGTTTACCCCACTTATCGTCTCCCAAGGGTGCTGTTGGGCACACCCATGGGAGACATTATTCCCCTTTTACGCTTCCGAAAGGCCATTCGGCATCCGCACGGAGACCTGCTCCGCACTCTCGGGAAGCATATTCGCCTCTTTTCGTTCTCGGAGAGTGTCCGGTTACTCTTTTGAGTAACACCCACCCTCATTTTTTGTCGCCCAAGAACCAGCGGATGGGAGGCTTGTTATTATTCATTGATACTCGTGGCCATGCACTTCAGGCTTTCTCATAGTAATGACGCCGCTTGAATGGACTTGTTATGGATTGCAAGTTTAAAACTGATTATCTTTACAGACATCCGCACAATTAAGGGATTGAAGACAAAAATGTCAGGATTTGATGTATTTAGTAACATGAAAAAATTAAGTTGCCTCAGATTAAGAGAATATTTTCGAGGATAGATCTATTTTCGAAGAAGGAGTGTGCCGGTGGCACATGACTGATGAGAAAAGAGATATAGACCGAAAAGATTCCTTAAGATGATGCAGGTTATTTTTTGAAGGTTACTTAATCAAAAGAAATGCGTATATTGATCCGGCAAATGTTTATTATGGAGATATGTTGATAATATTTATCCATTAATCTGACAAGGATTCAGGGAAGATTAATAAAGTATTTAATAAAGTATCCAAATCATGAGTAATACTGGCCGTTGTATTTTGTGGCTTGCCACATGCTTTTTATTGTTGTCATGTTCTCAAAACAGTAGAAATGACGAGGTTGTCACCATTCCATTGGGCGCTTCGGTTGACAAGGAGAATCAGCAGATGGATCCAGCGGTGCTTAAAGTCGTGGATGTCACCAGAATTGAATCCGCCGAGGGTTGCTACTTGAGCAGGACTTATTTCTTTGACATCGATGATGAAAGTGTCGGAGTGTACGATGGTGAAAGAATCATGAGAGTTGGTGTCGGGCAAGGTAATATTCTTTTGAACATGTCGAGAGTCGGCAGGGGACCCGGTGAGTATTTGGGTGTGAATGATTGCCGCTACGATCCGGATAACAAGTGGTATGTTGTGACAAGCCTTTTGGACGGCAAGGCTATATGGTACGATGAGAATGGCCGTTTGGTCAAAGAGAAGACATTTGGAGACCGAGGGGCATTCTGCCCTATGGATGGTGGCCGCTATGCCTGTGTCAAGCCATATAATGCGGATGAGGATTTTGAAATATATGATTCAGAAGACAATCTTATCCGCAGGTCTGTGCTCGGATCCAAAGGTGTACCCACTCAAATGTTTTATCTCCAGTCGTTCCATTGTTTTAACGGACAGTCCTATTTTCTTCCGACATTTTCCGACACTCTCTATCATGTCACTGCGGAGAAGGATATTCCATTTCTTGTCTTTGACAAAGGAAACAAGAAAATTCCGGATGAATATTATTCCAACATTTCCTCCCATGATCTGAGTGACTACATAGACGCCCTCTCGTTTTATATTTGCGGCGACATGCTTTTCGCGAAATTCTGGTATGGAAAGAAAATGTTCCTGGAAATATGGAACCTGACGGGCGGGCGTTTGGCCTTTAAGTCGGGATTGTCCTCAGAGTCTGATAATTATGGCTTCCCGGTGCAGGTGAATGGAGTGACCGTGTATGTCTGGCCGAATGATGTGTCGGGGAACATCCTATATTGTGCTCTGCTCCCACGTGAGGCTGTAAAGTTATTCCCGGATCGTTCGGAGGATGCTAATCCTGTGTTTCTGCGTATTCGTGTAAATTAAGAAGCTGTTTTGAATTGTTTGTTTGAAGGTTTGAGAGTGAAAAACTTCAGTTTCGACCGCTTCTTCCAAGGAAGATAGCGGTGCTATCTGACTGAAGAAGCGGGAAGAAAATGAAGATTTTTCACCTCAAAGAACATTTCAAACAATTCAAAACAGCTTCTAAGTGATCACGCTTAAGATGCGGCAGTCAATGTCCGCATCTGTTGTTAGGTTGCAACGTTGTCTGACGGGGGGTTAAGAAAATCCCCGAGGAACACAAGTCAAAAAAATTTGCAGTCTGAAAGGTTTTGCGTAAATTTACAAGATTTGTTTTTAACAGGTTTCGGAACGACTATGAGAGGCGGAAAGAAAGTGATAATATTCGCTGGCCTTGGTGGGCTGGCGATCGGTGTGTGCGCCATGCTGGCGGTCGGAGGGGCGATGAGCCGCACTTCCACCAACGAGTATTGCATGAGTTGCCACTACCACGAGCAGGCTGATGCGGACTGGAAGAAGTCCGAGCACTACAACAGCGAGAGCGGTGTGGTGACGGATTGCGCCTCCTGCCATCTTCCTCCGAAAGAGAACGGCTACCTTCGCTACTACATGATCAAGGCCAGGATGGGAGCCAAGGATCTGTGGGCCAAGATGACCAAGGATAAGGACGAAATCAATTGGGACTCAAAAAGAACCTTTGAGCACGGATCAAAAATCGTTTACAACGAATCCTGCGAGAAATGTCACGTCAATCTTTTTCCGACCGGAATCACGGATGACGGCATCACGGCTCATCTTTACTACGAGGAAAACTCCAGAAAACTGAATCTCCAGTGCATCAGCTGCCATCTGAACACTGGCCACGACATGCCGGGCTACGAACATAAGAGGCTGGAAGGCAAGGTGATGGACACGGGAGGCGGTGAAAAGTACGACAGCGTGGCTGTGGTGGCTTCATTCGCGAACTTCACGGAAACGGTTCCCGGTACGACAGCCGCGATCAGGATGGTCGCTGTTCCGGGAGGCGAGTTCACGATCGGGAGTCCGGACAACGAGCCGTTCCGCTCGGCGGACGAAGGGCCTCGGAAAAAAGTAAGAATATCTCCGTTCTTCATGGGCGAGGTCGAGGTGACCTGGCATCAGTTCTGGGCTTTTTACAACGAAACAATGTCAGAGGGCAGAACCCCGCCGGAGAAAATCTTCGCCAACAACAATCGTCCGGATGTGGACGCGGTCAGCGGTCCGACCCCACCGTTCGGATTCCCGGACCAGGGCTGGGGAATGGGCGAGAGGCCGGCGATCACGATGACTCACTATGCGGCGGAAACCTTCTGCCAGTGGCTTTCCCTCAAAACCGGACGAAACTACCGTCTCCCGACCGAGGCGGAATGGGAATATGCGGCCCGTGGCGGCACCCAGACCCCGTACTTCTTCGAGGGAAGTCCGAAGAAATATTCAAAAGAAACTTTCTGGAACAGGCTGTTCGGGGCTGACACCACCTCGATCGCAAGTTATGTGGTCTATTCGGAGGACAGTTTCGGCAAGACACAGGAACCTTCCGAAGTGAAGGCCAATCCGTTCGGGCTTAAGAATATGCTGGGCAACGTCATGGAGTATTGCTCCGACCGTTATGCCGCGGATGCATATTCAAGGATCGCCGACGGCGCGCTTGATCCGAAGGGTCCGGAGAGCGGCGATGAGTTCGTGGTCCGCGGCGGGGCATATTCAGATGACGCCTCGCTTGTCCGCTGCGCCGCCAGAGCCCACACCAAGACTGATGACTGGCTCCGCACTGACCCGCAGAATCCGAAGAGCATCTGGTGGTACTCTGACATCAAGGGTATCGGTTTCAGAGTTGTGTGCGATGTTCCCGATGGAATTTTATAATTAAATAACATAAAGACTATCAATAAAATGAGCAACAAAATGGACAGAAGATCCTTTCTTGGCAAGAGCGCCAAGATCGGTGTAGGTCTGGTAGGCGGCAGCGTCCTGCTGTCCGCCTGCGCAAGTGGTGACAAATCCGGCAAGATGACACCCCTCAGACAGCCGGGCGAGTATTATGTTCCTGAACTTCCTGACAAGGCCATCGACGGAAAGGAACTTAAGGTCGGCGTGATCGGTTGCGGCGGCCGTGGAAGCGGAGCCGTTGAGGATCTGCTGAATGCCGCAGACGGAATCAAGGTCATGGCCTTGGGCGATGTCTTTGCTGATCGTCTGACCGACCTTCGCGAAAACCTCAAGACCAAATGGAATCAGGAAGTTCCTGAAGATCACTGCTTCACAGGCTTCGAGGCCTACAAGCAGGTGATAGACTCCGGCGTGGACATGGTGATTGTCGCCACTCCGCCGGTCTTCCGTCCGACGCATTTCCAGTACGCTACCGAGAAGGGGGTTCACTCCTTCCTTGAGAAGCCTATCGCTGTGGACGCCAAGGGCTATCGTCTGATCATGGCGACGGCGAAACAGGCTGAGGCCAAGGGGCTTAGCGTGGTGACCGGAACCCAGCGCCACCATCAGAGACCTTACGTGGAGTCTTTCAAGAGGATCCAGGAAGGAATGATCGGCGAGATCACCGGCGGCAACGTCTATTGGAATCAGGGAATGCTTTGGTACAAGGAGCGTCAGCAGGGCTGGAGCGACATGGAGTGGATGATCCGTGACTGGGTCAACTGGAAGTGGCTCTCAGGCGACCACATCGTCGAGCAGCATGTCCACAACATCGACGTGTTCAACTGGATGATCGGTAAGCACCCTATCAAGGCGACCGGTTTCGGCAGCCGCCAGCGCCGCGTCACCGGCGACCAGTACGACAACTTCAGCATTGACTTTGAATATGAGAACGGCGTCCATCTGCACAGTATGTCGCGTCAGATCGACGGTTGCTCGACCAACATCGGTGAATGTGTCCACGGAACGAAGGGCTACTGGAGCTCGGCGGATTTCGCCATCCGTGATCTTCAGGGCAATGTCCTCTGGCAGTTTGACTTCGAGGCGGAGAAGGCTCAGTACAAGCAGACCAATCCGTACGTGCTTGAGCATGTGGATTGGGTGAACCACATCCGTAAGGGTGAGGCTCATGTGGAGGCCGGAGAGTGTGGCGTCTCTTCTCTCTGCGGCGTTATGGGCCGTGAGTCGGCCTACACCGGCAACACCATCACCTGGGACGAGATCAGCGCCGCCGCTCTGGATTACCTTCCGGAGAAGCTTGAACTCGGCAAGATGGACATGAGCAAGTACACTGTCCCGGTCCCTGGAACTGAAAAGTAATAGGTCACTGAGCTTGCCGAAGTGACCGAAGATTAAAAGGGGATGACCAGAAGTGGATTTTGGTCATCCCCCTTTGTTGTATTGTGAATCTGGCAGCCTGCTGAGTCGTTTTCTAGGACACAAATGTAATGGATTGCTTAATCTGTCATTTTTAATGGATTAAACAAAACCATAATTGCGCAATATCGTATTGTAAATAGCCACGGCCTGTGAAATATCGTATTCTAAGCAGATAGGTTTATGTAAAATATCGTATTTTGCCGAAAAAGAGCTATCTTTGTGTCACAAGACAAAGATAGGATTATGGCAAAGAAAAAGAAAGTAGAGGTCTTGGACAAGCGAGTCCTGGAGGTAATCTTGACTGACCAACAAGAAGAGTTGGATGCCAAACGCAGTGAAAACTACTGTTTCAGGCCGGAACAAGACCTGATCGATATGGTAAGTCCACAGGCACAGGTCGTGATAGGTGTCCGTCGCTGTGGCAAATCCACGCTTTGCTTTCAGGCGTTGGAGGCCGCTGGCGTGAATTATGGCTACGTTGACTTCGATGATGAGCGACTTGCAGGCCTTCAGTCTGCCCAACTCAATGATATTTTGGAGATTCTCTATAAGATTTACGGTAAGTTTGACTACTTGTTTATGGACGAAATACAGGATGTGGATGGTTGGCATTTGTTCGTAAACCGTATGCTTCGTCATAAGATGCACGTTATCATCACCGGATCTAATGCCAAACTCCTTAGCAGCGAGTTGGCCACCTATCTTTCCGGTCGAAACAAGGAGATTCATCTGTATCCTTTCTCATTCAAGGAATATTGCACCATGACAGGCGTGGATACGCAGAGGAGATCTACGTTGGCGGAAGGTCTGCGTCGTCGAGCATTTGACGATTATATGAAGCATGGTGGCTTTCCGGAGATGCTGACCATTGCTGACTCCAGGACCTATGTCTCCGATCTAGTGGACAACATCCTTAAGCGCGACATCGAGAATCGATACAAGATTACTTATAGGGAATCATTCGAACAGATGGCTCATCATCTGCTTAACCTATCGCCAACAAGCGTGGTCACCACGGATCTGGCTGAGCAATTCCATTTCAAGTCAGAGCACACTGCAAAGAATTATGTCTCCTATCTTAAGCAGGCTTTCCTTTTGTCAGGGGTGAAGAAATTTTCCCGCAAGAGTAAAATCCGTATTACTCAAGAGAAAGTGTATGCAGTGGATGTGTCCATGATGAACCAGAGGAAAGACGCTTTATCCGGAGACAATCTGGGATGGCGTCTTGAGACTATAGTACTCGCCCAACTTTTAAGGAAGTGTAACGCAGAAGGTTGGGATGTGTATTACATGCTTGAGCGCTCTGGAGAATGTGATTTCATCATCTGTAAAGGAGATGATGTGTTGCAGGCAGTACAAGTGTCATATGATATTTCTTCTCCCAAAACGAAGCAACGTGAGTTGAACGGGGTTATAATGGCCGCTAAAGCAACTGGTTGCAATAATCTGCTTCTGCTTACAGACCACGATTACGATGAGATCGATAAAGAGGGTTTTCATATTACTGTTCGTCCAGTATATGATTGGAGTGTTGATATAGGATAGCTTGCTGTCACATGGACATCCTTGACACGAGACACATGCAGTTTCATCAGACCAACCCGTATGTGCTTGAGCACGTGGATTGGGTGAACCACATCCGCAAGGGTGAGGCTCACGTTGAGGCCGGCGTGTGCGGCATCTCCTCTCTCTGCGGTGTGATGGGGCGTGAGGCCGCCTACACCGGCAAGACCATCACCTGGGACGAGATCAGCGCCTCCGACTTGGATTACCTCCCGGAGAAGCTTGAGCTCGGCCAGATGGACATGAGCAAGTACACCGTCCCTGTCCCGGGAGCTGAAAAGTAAATATTAAGTGCCAATAAGTGCCATCACGGAATCCTCCGCGCTTCGCGCTCCGTCCCGCCTTTGGCGGTTCACCCGTTCATGAGACCACGGGCGGCCACAGATTCCGCAATGGCACTTATTGGCTCTAGCGGTCACTGAGCTTGTGGTTCGGCATAGGTCACTGAGCTTGTCTAAGTGACCGAAGATTAAAAGGGGATGACCAGAAGTGGATTTTGGTCATCCCCTTTTAATATGTCGGGTCTCCGGCAGCCATTTCCAAGTCGGCAACACATCAATGGTTCCATACTTGTCTGTTATGCTGTTTTCCTCGTCATAAGTGAGAATCAAACGTCTGCGGCAAGACGAATGATCGGGTAATTTGCTGAGATACGGGTTGTTTAATGGATTTACAAATAATCGGTCGTTTTTATTTAATAGATTAAACAAAATCGTAATTTGATTAGGTGGGCAATTGTGCATTGTCCTATATTTTTGCAATTGGCAGGAACGGGGATGACTGTCTGTTGGCTTTGTATCCATGATTGCTGTTCCCCATGGCCGTTTTACGCATTGGAGGGGGAACGAAGAACCGCATTGTAGGTGCTTACGTGCAAGATGCCCGTTCCCGCCAATTGCAGCAACGCAATGTCAAAAGTTAGAACTTTTCTTACAGGCCAGCCTCCCGTGCTATTGTATTACGGTGGATTGTAGTGAAAATTAAGTGGTTGGCGTGCTGATTGCCATGTGGGAACACATCCTAATCGCAATTTGCTAAACATCAGAGCTATAATTTATAATTCACAGATTAGTTATTGACCCTTTGAAAATTGAATAAAACCATCTCGAAGAGTTATATTATCAAAATTTAGTTGTATCTTAGCCACATATCAGTGATGTTAATTATGCTAAGAATTCGTATTAGTGCAATTATTCGATATTCTCTAACATTGATAAAGTTTATTTATCAAGTTCTTCGGTATTGCGTCATAACGAGAGCCATGAAATTGTCACGTTGCATATAATATGTAGTTTTTATGAAGCATTTATCCATTGTTATTGTATTCTTACTTATTACATTTTCTGCTAAAGCTCAGTTTGTTCTTACTCCTAATGGTTTCGCCACAGATGATGATAAGGACTTTTATGTATTGAATTTTGAGGGGAAAAGCCAGCAGGAATTATATGATGCCGTTGAAATTTGGGCAGGTGGAAGGTATGTCTCCCCTAAAGATGTTGTGTGCCCATCTATTAATGCAGCGCAGATAACCATAAATGCAGTGGTTGTTGGATTAACCAAAATGCCCAAACGGGCCATTAAGGTTCCTGTTGATGTAAATTATACATTCCAGATACTGTTTAAAGATAATAAAATTCGTTTTAATACACCTGTTATTAATAGTATGGATGCGGATGGCCAAATAGAACAACAGTTATATTTGGTTCGCCCTTCCGTTATTACAGATGGTATTTTTAGCAAATCGGGAAAACTTCTTGATAAGTATTCAAAGGAACAGATAGAAAAACACTTTAATGAAATTGTTTAGGAAGTGCGCAGGCTAGTGTCTGGCTTAGATGAAGAAAGGTAGTGATAATAGATTATTAAAATATTAAGGTATGAACAGAAGACATTTTCTCTCGTCAGCGGCGTTCGGATCAGCTGCCTTGGCCGCGGCCTCTATGCTGCCGGGATGTGCCACTGCATTGGACAAGAAGAAGTGCGTGCCACGTCTTG
>OQVT01002872.1_pt1 | contig 11107 bp, 7 predicted proteins | sample 1691561 | NCBI WGS metagenome assembly OQVT01 (sample SAMN03418260, study PRJEB22391) | human gut metagenome | biome: human-gut; feature: organic feature; material: feces | host: Homo sapiens | place: Tanzania | collected 2013-01
CTTTCCTTAGCGTTCTGCTGCGTGTAAATCTTCTACATACTGAGCAGCCTGCTCCGGTGTATAAACGCCTGTCATTACGCCAAACGTTGCATCAAAATATCCATATGCTACATTCGTAGACAGGGAATTAAACGGCTCGGTAACTGCTGTCCAATCATCATTTAATGCGGCAATCATGGAAGCTAATACCGGATGTTCACTCGCATCAATCTCACCATCGTATTTTGAGCATGGAAGACTTGCAGTATCTTCCGCAATAATCTTAGTACCTTCTTCGCCATAATAGAACTGCCAGAATTTCATAACGGCATCCAATACCTTCTCATCTTCTGCTGCTTTGGCAGATACTACATAGACACCACCGGATGCCTTTATACCAATTTCCTGTGGGTATGAACTATCTGAAAATGTTGGTCCCCAGAAGAATCCAATATTCTGTGCAATATCACTTGCTTCAAAATCACCAATGTCCCATGCACCGGTATTGAACATTGCTGCATTTCCACCAAGGAAACGTTCCTTTGCTTCAAAATATCCAATATTGGCAATATCTTCGGTAAATGTATGGTTATTTCTCATTTCTTCAACTTTTTCAAAATAGTGAAGGAAATCATCGTTTACCCAGGAAATGCTTCCATCATTTAATCCTTCCAGTTTGTCGAAGAATCCGTATCTTGCCAGCATGGTCTCAAATGCCCAGATACTGTAATTATCCTGTGCTCCTACAGTAAGAGGAACAATTCCGCTGTCATTAAGTTTGTTTACTACATCCTGAAACTCTTCATAAGTGATTGGTGCACTTTCAATACCTGCCTGTGCAAACAAATCTTTATTATAGAAGAATCCTACCATCATAACTTCGCTTGGAATTCCATAATCTTTCCCATCCACGGTGCAGGAATGAACAAGTCCCGGTAAAAGACTATCATTAATTCCGTATTCATCCAATGCACTTGTCAGGTCATACAGATATCCGTTTGCTGCGAACTCCTTCGCCGGTGCCTGCTCTAACCAGAAAATATCCGGAAGCTTATTTTCTCCTGCCAGAAGAGTCATCTGTGTATTATGTTCAGAAACCTCTTTTCCGGTAATCTCAACATGAATATTGGGATATTTTTCTTCAAATGCATTAATAATCTTCATCATATGTGGCTCCTGTGCTTCAATATCTGCCACATGCTCTGCAAAAGTAATTGTTACATCTTCTGCCGGTGTATCCGTAGATTCTGTTGCCGTTTCTTCTGTTGAAGCATTGGAATCCGGCTGGCTTTCTGTTGTTGTGCTGCCACATGCCATCATTGTAAATACCAGTGCTGTTGTACATACCAAACATAAGATTTTCTTCAAGTAATTCTTTTTCATTGTTTTCCCTCCTGTTTAATCTGTTACAGTTACATCATCTAATGAACCGTACAAAACATCAATAGTTTTTTCCAATTTCCCATCAACCATTTTCTGGCTGTAGACTCCCCATGCCTTTCCGCAAATAAAGAAACTGGATATATCATTTTCCTGAACTACAGGATGAATGCTTAACGTTTTCTGATACATATCGCTTTTTAATCCAAGGAGTGCATTTAATACTCCCCAGCTTGCCATTGCCCGGCAATAATGATGTCCGGATTCGATTTCACTGAATGGATTACGTTTATATCCATCATAGCGGTCCCGCACGGCTTTCACTATGGTAAGACCTTCTTCAAGACATCCCAGGTAAATCAGGTTTACGGCGACTTCATACTCCACACCGGTCCAGACTTCTCCTGCATAGGACAACGGGAACTTAGGTCTTCCACCTCTTGGCCATGTTGCAACTACCACTCCGTGTTCCTCATTGATTGCATATGCCCGATGCACACTATCCGTATGGTAAAAATCCATTTTGTAGTTATAACGGAAAACTGCTTCCATTGCAGAACGAAGATGTTCGTGGGGAAGTATTTCTCCAATCCCTGCCATATATGCAAGGAACTGTCCCAAAAGCTGATCGGATAAGCACCCTTCGCCAAACTGATATTTATACTTATCCGGTTCCTTCTCTACCTGTTTGTAATACTCTCCGTTAAACATCAGCTTATCTGCCCGTTCACATCCCTGTCGGTAAGCATCTGCATATTGTTTCTGATGGTCTTCGTCGCCCAAAATAGCAGCCATTTCCTCGCAACATCTCAATGCTGCCAGAAAAATACTGTCCGTCATCGGATTCGGTCCATAAAACTCAATGTCATATGTTGTATTCTGCTGACCGTCCAACACATCATCGCCATCCAGATCCCATTGTTTAAACGCATAATCCATGGCTGCAACTGCTTTGGGCCAGAGTTCTTTCAAAAACGTTACATCACCTGTATTTTTAAAGTCCCGATAAATGCGGACCACGCTGCCCAGCTGTCCGTCACACGCCGGAACCATCGCATAACGTTCCTGGTCAAATACCGAAAACATTCTGGTCGACATACATCCGTTTTCGTCGGTTTCCCTCAGGAATTCTACCCGCCGCATGCTCTGTTCCAGATCAGGGAACAAAAACGCTACGGTCTGTGCATAATTCCAGACATGAGGTACACTGCCATATCCGCATCCGATATAATCCCGGATTCCTTCGAATCCTCCAAATGTTCCATCCTCCAGCCGGAAACAGAGATTACTTCGCAGATTTGTAATATTTGCAGTAAGTGCATCAATTACATAATACGGTAAATTTGTTCTATGGAACATTGCATCTGAGAAATCACGGCTTCCTTTTTCCAACCGTTCCATATGGTCATAAACATATGTACCAACCTGCCATGCATCCTGAAACTTTGTTGCATAATAGTTTCGAACCGTTCCGTATTTTCCCTGCCGGAAATTTTCATAGTCCTCATCAAATTCGATCCATGCCTTTACGCGGTTTGGGAAATACCAGGTAATCACAAACTCAAAAACGGTCTCTTCTCCAGGTGCAAGTTCTTTATAGGAACCAATCGAACCAATTTTTTCACGGCGCTTCAAAAAGCTGAAATTATGAAACTGTGCAAATTCACAACCCACACTATCGGAAACCGTTTCCGTTTCCAATATTCCATCCTCGGTAAAATCATCCCAGAAGTCTTGAATACCATCCACCCATTCTCCGTCAAACCACTGCGTCTTGTAGGTAATATTCTCTCCCTTTGTCAGGATTGCCATATTTCCGTAACGGATATGGTTTTCATCAAGATGTTCACAAGAATAATAAAGTCCCTTGACATCCTTGTACTCACGAAATTCGTTTTTTACAGAATCTGCAAGAATCAGATTTTCAATTACATCATAACCTTCAAAGCCGGAAGCATTGGGTAATGTACCAACAAGACTTACCTTCGTCGGATATTCCGTTGTATTTCGGACTTTGTAACGGATAATGGCACAGGGAATGCTGGAATCATCCGTATTCAATGGAATAAACGGTGTATATGACTCCATGGATACCTGCACCGGTAATTCCGAGTCTTTGAATTGAACTCTGGCAAACGGATATTCACATACCATCTCTGAATCCTCCATACGTGGAAGATTCACAAGCTCTGCCTGTAAATAACCATGCGAGCTTGTATAGGGCGGTAATAATCTAGATTCCAGAATCTTGGCTACCGGCTGAGTCATGCATTCATTTTCGGTGCGGATCGCAAAAAATGCCAGTGGAAATTTCGTGTTTTTTGATGGCCAGTTAAAAATCTCCCAATCCAGCAATTTTCCTCTTGGGTTCACCGAAATATTTCCTGTTCCGATTCCTCCGAGTAAAAACCGCACTTCCGAAGCATCTCTTGGGTATACCCTCGGTGTTCTGTCATAAAGCTGTTCTTTCGAAAACACTTCACCCATATTTGTAATCCCTCCATTTCCTTCTAAGTCATTCGATTGTTCGAACAACTTGGTTTTTATTTTTACTCCCCTATAAGAAATGGGGAGTTTTTAGTTTTTATTGATTATTCGAACAACTTATGGTATGATAATATCATACATCAATTTATTTGTCAATTTCTTTTTATCACAGAAAAAATACATAGGAGTATGGATTATGTCAAACAACAATATCAGAGTGCCCAAATATGTCGCTATCAAGAACAAATTGATTGAGCAAATCCGCAATGGAACTTATCTTCCCGGAGATGCCATTCCATCCGACAACGTTCTGATGCATAATCTGAATGTCAGCAAAAGTACCATCACGCAGGCATTGAAAACCTTGGAAGCGGAAGGATACATTGTCCGTCAGCAGGGAAAAGGAAGTTTCGTTCGTGATCAGAGTGCCAATCAGATTGTTTTGTCCCTTTATTTATGTCCTATGGAACATGGGGAACAGCAATTCTGGGATTCCCTGATTGCAGAATTTAACGAATCAAACTCAGGGTTTATCGTGCAGCCAACGTTCCTTTCCAATGATAAGGCACCTTTACGTGATACACTTTTTCAATCCTTTGCCGGTGGAAATGCTCCGGACATCTTTTCTTTGGATGGTCCCGACGTAGCCTATTGGGCATATATGAATTCCTTGTTACCGTTTGACGATTATATGGAATCCAGCTTTTTAAATTCGTTTTTGAATCCTATTCTCGAGCAGGGACGTTTTCAGGGAAAGCTTTATCACCTTGGTTATACAGAATCTACACTGTGTATTCTTTATAACAAGGATTTATTTCAATCCCTCAACATTCGTATTCCACAACACCATACCGATGCCTGGGACTGGAACGAATTTTTACAGATATGTCATCTGATTCAAAGTAAAACTTCCTTTAAATATCCGCTTTTAATGGATTCCGGACGTGGACTTTCACCAAAATCCGGTGAATGGCTCAGCTATTCCGGTCTTCCATTTATTATTCAAAACGGTGGACAACTTTTTAATGCTGATTTTACCCAGACAAATGGATATATCAATGGACCTGCCTCCCTAGAAGCGATGCAGTGGCTGGGAGAATTGTTTTATAAATATCATTATACTCACATTGGAAGCCATACAGAGCTTTTCCCCGGTAATTTTGCAATGAGCCTTTCTCTTCCAAGTGCATATTTCCAGGGAATAAAAGAAAATGACAACATTGGTATTATTCCTCTGCCACATGGTTTAAAAAGTGCTACTCCTCATGGAAGCTGGGGACTTTGTATGTCCAAGCAGACAAAGCATCCGGAACTATGCTGCCAGTTTATACGCTATGTGTTCAGCTTTAAAAATCAGCTGAAAATAAGTAAATATACCGGTTTCCCTGTCTTAAAGGAAATTTATGAAGTAATGGATAATTTTAACTCCATTTCCAATCATACCAACATCCTTTTTTCACAGTTAAAGGATTCCTCCTTTTTAAGACCGCAGACTCCCGCTTATCCTTTTTTCAGTAAGCAGTTTGCTTATGCTTATTATAACATTGCAATGGGAAGCGATACCGAATCCGAAATGAATCGTCTCGCCAGTCTGGTAGATGACCATTTATACCGGCATAATTATTACAAAGGTCAGGAAATATAAGATACAGGAGGACTTTATATGTTTGATGTAACTGCATTAGGTGAATTATTAATTGATTTTACTCCACACGGAAAATCTTCTTCCGGAATGAATCTGTTTGAACAGAATCCCGGTGGTGCCCCATGTAATGTACTTGCTGCTTTAAATAAATGCGGATTAAAAACCTCATTTATCGGCAAGGTTGGCAATGATATGCATGGCAGTTTTTTAAAAAGCACCTTGGAAACCGCCGGAATCAACACCGACGGACTCATTGTAGATGATTCTGTATTTACCACGCTTGCATTTGTGTCTTTAAACGATGCCGGCGAACGCAATTTTTCATTTGCCCGGAAACCGGGGGCTGACACCTGCTTAAAAGAATCTGAAGTAAATGTCGATATCTTAAAGCAGACCAAGATCTTTCATATCGGCTCTCTTTCCTTAACGGACGAGCCTTCCAAAAGTGCAACCCTGTTTGCCATAAAAAAAGCCAAAGAATCGGGATGTATCATTTCCTACGATCCAAATTACCGTGCCGCCCTCTGGAGCAGCAAAGATGTCGCAATTTCGGAAATGCGCAGAATTCTTCCTTATGTTGACGTTATGAAAATGTCTGACGAGGAAACAACACTTTTAACCGGAATCCTGGAACCCAGGGATGCTGCTGCATATCTTGTAGAGAACGGAATTCCGTTGGTTGCCATCACTCTTGGTGCTGCCGGTGCTTACATATGTACAAAAGAACATCATGAAATAGCCGGAAGTATTGTACCGGGATTTAAAAGTCAGGTTGTCGATACTACCGGAGCCGGTGATTCCTTTTGGGGCGGCTTTTTATATAAGCTGATTCAGAGCCGGAAATCTCCATCTGATATTTCTCTTACGGAAGCAATCGATTTCGCACGATTTGCAAATGCATTAGCCAGTCTATGTGTGGAAAAACGTGGCGGAATTCCTGCCATGCCAACGCTTGAAGCTGTCGAAGCCCGTCTGCAAACAATGAGCTATTAAGAAACAATAAAAAACAGGTTTTCGTGACATCATGTCACAAAGACCTGTTTTTAACTTTCTTTATCTGAAATTACCATTCTCCCTGAAAATCGTCTACATTATCCTTAGTTACTTCTACCTGTTTGATTTCGGTCACTGCTTCGACCTGCTCTCCATTCAGATATTTCACTGCAGTTTCGATTGCAAGTTTTCCTTCTTCTACAGCAGACATATACGTGGTGCCATCTACGAGCCCATCCTTAATTGCCTGCAGACCATCTTTGCTTCCACCAAGTCCGGTAACAAATACTTTATCCTTGAGTCCTGCTTCTTCAAGAGCCTGTCCTGCACCGGTTGCAGAATTATCATCCTGACAGATAACAATATCAAATTCCGTTCCTTTCTGGATTACATCTTCTACGATTCGAAGCGCCTCTTCTTTTTCCCAATTAGATGTCTGGTTGTAAACAATCTCGATTCCGCTTCCTTCCAGAGCCTGTTCCAGACCTTTTTTACGGTTAATCTGCGGAGTTGTTCCCGGAACACCTTCAATCAGAATTGCCTTTCCGCCTTTTTCACCAAGCAGTTTTTTTGCAATCTCTCCGGTTACTTTTCCGGTATTTACTTCATTCTGTCCAACATATGTAACAAGACCTTCATACTCGCCATTTTCCTTATCCCCAATTCCATTACAGAATGCCAGAATCGGGATTTCTGCTTCCTGTGCCGATTTTACGATTTTTTCAGCAGATGCAGAATCTACACAGCAAAGTGCGATTAAATCAACACCCTTTGTAATAAAATCTTCTGCCTGTGATAACTGCTTTCCGGCATCCCACTCAGCATCCGCATATTCGATGGTTACATCATTCTCTGCAGCTGCAGCATCTACACCTTCTTTTGTCGCAACAAAGTAACCGGTAGGTCCCGGCAACAAAACTGCAATCGTATATCCTTCCTTACTTTCTTCGGCAACAGTGCCTGTTTGTTCACTTCCACATCCAATCATACCCATGGCCATAGTTAATACCATTGCGAAAGCTAATAATCTTCTTTTCATGAGTATTCTCCTTTTCCACACTTTATTACTAAGCAAGTTTTTTCTTACTGTATGCATCTATTCCAACTGCAATTAATATAATCAGGCCTTTGAAAATATACTGAAAATACATATCAATTCCCAGCAGGTTGAAACTGTTATTAATTACGCTCATCATCAATACGCCGATTACGGTTTTCAGAGGAGAACCTGCACCTCCCGAAACAGATGCTCCACCAATGACTACTGATGCAATCGCATCCATATCATAGCCATCCCCGGCAGACGGACTTGCGGTTCCCATACGGCCAATCAGCACAATACCGGCAACTGCCGCCAATACCGCATTTATTACAAACACTTTTATGATGCAGCTATCTACATGAATACCATTCAATTTACTCGCCAGACGGTTTCCACCTACCGAATAAACATGACGTCCAAATCTGGTTCTGGAAAGTACCACATAGGCAATCAATACCACTACCGCAAATATAATAACAGGTATTGGTATTCCAAGCAAATAATCGTTTCCAATAAAATCCAATACCGGAATCTCTTCCGTAATCGGGTATCCTCCGGTAAACATCAGCATGGAGCCTTTTACCACACTGACCATTGCCATTGTTGCAATCAATGATGGGATATTGATTTTGGAAACTGCCACTCCGTTGATGCAGCCAATCACGCCACATACCACCAAAGCTATCAAAATAGAAACAAAGATGTTTGTTCCACCGGTGGTAAGCTTCATAACAATTGCTCCTGATAGTGCAGCAATTGCACCAACCGATATATCGAAATTTCCTGAAATAATCACAAATGTCATTCCTGCGGAAATAATTCCAATAATAGAGGACTGCCTCAATAAATTCAACAGGTTTTTCTGACTTAAAAAAGTAGGTGTTGCAATCGATATTGCCGTGCATAGTAACAGGAAACCAATAACTACACCATATTCGCGAAATTTTACTTTTGCTAATATCTTTTTCATGTAGTTATACTCCCCCTAGACGTCGAATATCCGATTCATAATATCCTGTTCGGTAATTCCTTCGTTTTTCATTTCTCCGATAATACTTCCATTTCTTACCACAAGAATCCGGTCTGAAATACGAATTACCTCTTCCAGATCTGAAGAAATGAATATAATTCCAATTCCCTTTTGGGCAAATTCCTCTATGGTATGAAAAATGTCCTCCTTGGATGAAATATCAATTCCTTTAGTCGGTTCATCATAAATAATCAGTTCCATGTTTTGGTCCAGCCATTTGGAAACAACCACCTTCTGCTGATTTCCGCCACTCAGTTCCAAAATTTTCTGCTTCAGACTATCCAGTTTAATCCCCAACTCATGAACACCGTTTTTTGCAAATGCGAGTTCATCCCTTTTATTTAAAAATCCATGATATCTGCTATTTTCATTTTGGATTGCAGCAGCGTTCTTGTATATTTCCTGCTCAGAAATCAATCCCATATTCTTCCGGTCTTCCGGAATCAGCCCAATTCGGTTTTGAATTGCACTCCTTGGATTTTTTATCGTAATTTCCTTACCGTGCATTTTAATAATGCCGCTCTTCTTTTTATCAATCCCATAAAGCAGGTTCATGATTTCCGTTCTTTTCGAACCAACCAATCCTGCCAGACCTACAACCTCACCTTGATATACCCGGAAGCTGACATCCTTTACCTGCGTGCTTGCCAGATGCTCTGCTTCCAGCAAGGGTTCCGCAGTATAATCTGCATAACACCAGTTTTTCTTTTCGGTAAACTTCTGCTGATTACCTGTCATAAGCTCTGCTATTCCGGCTTTGGTCAGTTCTTCCAGCGGATAACTGCCAACGATACTGCCACCACGCATAATCGTAACACTGTCGCATACCAGAAAAACCTCATCCAAAATATGGGAAATATAGATAATACTTTTGTTCATTCCCCGCAGCTTCTTTATGATTCGGAAAAGACCTTCTTTCTCGTTGTTCGTCAAAGAGGTGGTGGGTTCATCCATAATGATAATATCTGCTTCACAGGATACCGCTTTCATAATTTCCACCATTTGCTGCTTTGCGATACTCAATTTTGAAACCGGCAGATCAGCATCTATATCAAACTCAAATTCTTTACAGATGCGCTCGTATTCCTTACGCATCTCTTTTTTCATTAAAAAACCGCCTGCGACAGCTTCCCGTCCCAGAAACATGTTCTCAATTACTGTCATCGTTGGAACCAGACTCAATTCCTGATAAATGATACTGATTCCCTTTTCCTTTGCATCACTTTCATTCTTTACCGTGAACGGTTCCCCGTCCAAAAACATTACTCCGCTTGTTGGCGGATACACACCGCCCACAATTTTAATTAAGGTGGACTTTCCGGCACCGTTTGCCCCAAGCAAAGCTCTGACTTCTCCCCGTTTCAGCGAAAAATCCACACCATTAAGTACCTCGACCGGTCCGAAGCTTTTATGTATATTCTTAAGTTCCAGAATATAGTCAGCCATTATCTGGCGACTCCTTTCTTCCGTAAATAATTTCCAATTGCTTTCAGGTTTCGATCCGGTGCACACAACATATCCCAGGACAGGATGAGTCCCTGTAAGCCCTGCTGATCCATACCATCCAACGTTTGTATAATATATTTCGGGTCTGCATTAACAACACCTTTGATACGGTTTACGTCGATTCCGCTGTAAACAGCACAAGGAGCCTTTTTCGCTACTGCTAATTCGGATTCCACAAAGTCCATGGAAAATTCCTTTTTCTCTTTTTCACCAACAGTTTCTTTCATGAAATTTGCATATTCAAACGGTAATCCGGCAGACGCATTCGTAATCCGATACATCATCGGTTTGATATAATCCACCATTCCGCCTAACCGTTCAAAATCCTGTCCGGCAAAATATGCTACAAACGGAGATAGTAAATCCAGTCCGATTTTCTTATCTTTCTTTCGGAAGAAGTCGGTAATCTCCTGCATTGCTGCAGAAACACTATCTGCTTTCATCTGGAAAAATCTTTCCCAGATTTTTTCTTCAAATGTATATTTTCCATTCTGGTATCCCGTTATCTTTAATGGTGTTTTGTCATAACCGGCCTCATGCGCCCTTGCCTTGCGCATCTCTTCTTTTAGTACATCTACATCAATTCCTGCTTCTTTATATTTCTCTATACAATGAGAACAAAAGCAGTTAAACACGCCACTCAATCCATTGGAAAAAGTACTGTAACGGATTTTGTCTAAAAAGACACCGTCGAAGTCAAGATTATCATAATAAGTCTCATAGATTTCCAGAAAACTTCTTACATTATAACTGTCATTCGGACAATAGAATTCAAAATTCTCACCTTCTTTGGCACGAAAGCTCGTTACTTTCTGCCCCAGATCGTCTACTAAGAAGTCCGTCGGACGCAACAGACCGTTCTCAGAAAAAACAGGTAACCAAAGATAACTTTCCACGCCATTTCTATGTAAAAAGTTATTCAGTCTTTTATACAGTTCCTGATTTACTGACCATCCTAAAATTACCTTTTTTACCGGCATCATACGAAACATTTTTATCAGTTTCTTTTCAATGGTCTCATATTTGATTTTGTTCTCACCATAGC
>OQVT01002873.1_pt1 | contig 11105 bp, 5 predicted proteins | sample 1691561 | NCBI WGS metagenome assembly OQVT01 (sample SAMN03418260, study PRJEB22391) | human gut metagenome | biome: human-gut; feature: organic feature; material: feces | host: Homo sapiens | place: Tanzania | collected 2013-01
AAGCAGATAGGACTTGCCACATCTTCGGATGCCGGTAATCACCTTCACCTGACCATCCCACATGAAGGAGATGATTTTCTTCAAGTAGCGGTCTCTTTTTATTTCCATATCGCAACCTCCATTGAAAACTTGTCTTTAAAACCATGTTACTTTTCAATGAGGATTATACACCAGTGTACGAGAAAAATCGATGGTTTCATTGAAATGTTTGTTGATAAACCTGCCAACATTTCAATGAAATAAAACCGCAAGCAATAAAAAAGATAGAAAAACTGCTTTGGAATGTCTCTTGTGTTTCAAGTAATCGAAATACAGCCCATTGCTCCACCTCTCCAATCAAGTCGAATGTACAACTCCAAAATACCAATATTAATTATTTACACCATAATTAATTACCAAAAGCCTTCAAAAATCTTTCCAAAACCGTGAATGGAAACAGCAGGTTTCTTGGAATTAGTAATATGAAAGACTCTTGGGAGCTTTCAAAGTTACTTTTCAGGAGGTGTTTCCATGACAAAGAAGCACAACGTTTCACAAAGGGTTTTCGGAAGGACGAACAGAAGGGACATCCCGCTTGAGAACGATGCCATGTTCGCTGAGGTAATGCGGCGCAAGGATGCATGCATAGGATTGCTTGAGACCATATTCGAGGGTCGCAGGATAAGGGACATAGTCTATGAGGACGACTTCTACATAGAACCGCAGAAGAACATCATATTCGACCCAGGAAACAAGAGCATAAGACTGGATGTCTACTTCGAGGACGAGGACGCCGTATACGACATAGAGCTCCAGAAGGTAAAGCGCTGGAACCTTGCCAAGAGGTCAAGGATGTACTCGTCCATGATGGATGCGAACATGCTGGACAAGGGGCTTGAGTACGATGCACTTAAGAAGAGCTATGTGATATTCGTATGCATGTTCGACGTCTTTGGACAGGGGATGAAGTCCTACCGCTTCAGGACCATGTGCGAGAACGTGCAGGGCTTGCCTTTGGACGACGGCAGATATATCATTGTCGTGAACACGAAGGGTCGGGACGGAGGTTCCGGACATGGAATGGACGCGTTCTTCAAGTACCTTAACGGAGGGGTGTCCTCGATAGGTACAGGCAAGGACAGCGACGACGAGCTTGTGAAGAAGCTTGACAGGTATGTCTTGGACATAAACGGAGACGAGGAATGGAGGCAGGGCTATATGAAGTATGAACTGAACCTCATAGAGAAATACAAGGACGGCAAAGCCGAGGGAATTAACGAAGGTCGTGCTGAAGGAATCTCGATTGGCGAAGCCAACGAACGAAGCCGTATGGTCAAGGAAATGAATGCTAACGGAATACCAATCCCTGTCATTGCAAGATGCGCCTCGATTTCTGAAGGACAGGTCGAGGAGATATTGAAAAGCTGACTGTTCGAGCCGTGGACTATCGGATTGTTTCACGGCAACCTGCAACGGATATTGAAGGGCGTGATTCACCATGTATAAATACGAACTGAACCCCATTGAAATTCAGTAAAGCATATAGAACGGGCGGAGAGGTTGCCCTACTCCGCCCTACTTGGTCGAAACCCCTGGACGCACACGGTTTTCGTTGTTGCGATTGTTGTTGTTCTGATTGCCGCTGTTGAAGTTCTGTTTCCATGCGTTTGTTGCATTGTTCTCGGAACTCGACCAGTAGTTGTCGTTGGCGAACGAGCCCAAAGACGAAGGGAGTGTTGCTGGATACGAAGCGTTTCCTACCCAGACGATTCACCTCTTTCGAGACCCCTTCTGACCGCTTTCAACCAAGCCACGGCCCACTCCCACCCACCTTGGCAGGTAGGACTCCGGCCTAACGGAAGGACTTCCTCCAACCGTTGATCTGACGGCCTATGCTGTCCACAAGCCGGGAGATTTCAGCATATTTCCTTATGGAGATGAGATGGAGGTCCATGGAAAGCCTGAGCTCGAACTTGAGGACCTCGAAGTCGTCCATGAACGCATCGAACTCAGGGCTCTTCTCCACTGCTTTGTTGACCCTGTATATTGACCTGACAAGTACTATGGAATCCCATCTCATGTCCTCTCCTAGGTTGAACTTGTATTCCTTGGGGAACTCCTTGGTATACTGGAACACCAAGAGGACAAGCGAGTGTACATCCTTGTAGATCTGAAGGTCGTAGTATAGGGCCATGGAAAACGTTATACCTTTGAAGAATCGTAGATTGCTTCAATCTCCTCTTTAAGGTTTCCTTGCTTTCCTTCAACCATCTTACTGAGGATTGCATTATCAAGACTCAAGCCATTTTCAAAGCAATTCAAAAGGAATTCTTTGCTTGCTTTTTTCTTACTTTCTTTGGATTCGGAATTGGAAATGCACGCAACAGCATCACAAAGTCCACCCAATACAAACAGGAACATATCTATGTTCTTCGCATCAGGATATGGGACATACTCTGATGTCTGCACATATCCACCATCCTGGAATTCGACCTTTGGATACGAAGCCTTGATAACGGACAGTATGTTTGCAAGTATTACAAAACCATCGTCTCTCAACCTGTCCCATGAAGTATCATTTCTGGTTCTGAAGAAATTCTTTCCAAATCCAAGAAAAGGCAGGGCTGTTTTGCAATACCTATCATATGCAATGACATTGCCGGTAAGTCCAAGAAGTATCTTCGTGAACAAAGTATCAGTCATGGGGTCGGATATAACATCATTGGAAGCATCTACTTTGTCGTCCGATTCATAGGCCTTTGTAAGTTCCTTTTCAAAGGCTGTAAGCTCTTTGCTAGAAAGAATCTCCTTCCACAACTCGTCCTTAGAAAAAACAAGTTTGACTGGCTCAATATGAATCTTATAGCTTTTGTCCAAGAGGAAGGACGAACCCCTATACATTCCCCAGCTCGCCAAGTAGAAGGCCAAATTTAGAGCCATATAGTCGTAGTCCAAGTCGTTCAACTCTCCTTTACGGGCGTACATGCATTGTGCAAGGCCATAGCAATAATCCCATGATGCAAATCTATGGATACTGGTTTTCTGATTTGCAAACACATTTGCAATTTCCACTATGCTTGCAGCATTCTCATTTAGTTCCAATTCGTTCAATTTCATATATCCTCCTTATGGTGTTTGGTGACACATTCACCAAACCATTTGAATTGCTGAATGGTTGAATAGCTTAGAAAGCCCTGACTGGACGCACACGGCGCCCGTAGAGGCGACTGTCGCCGAACTGATCGCCGTCGCCGAAGTCCTGTAATCACGCGTGGCCTGCATAGAGCTCGGAACTCGACCAGTAGTAGCTGCCGGCGAACGAGCCCAGTCTCCGTTTATGAAGGTTCACATACATGAGGCTCAATTCATCCTTGCTTGGAAGAAACCAATCGTCGTATCCTCCATAGCTGTAATCAAAGCACTTCCTTGCTGCATATTCCTTTGTTGTATCACCGGAATCATTCGAATACGCCTTGCCATTGATGTCCATGTATTTCTTCAAATTTTCCGTATTGTTTTCACCAGAACCTATGGCTGTTACTGTTCCGACTCCGTTGTTGTTCTCCTTGTCAGGTCTGTAGTATCCAAATACAAAGCTTCCTATATCCGAAGGCGCAGCCTCAAGATACCTCCATCCATCGGAATAGAAGCCCTTGTCGTAGAACACCAACCCTCCGGCAGGGCCTTCGGCTCCTATCGAATATCCGGAATAGGAACCCGTCGTTCCATAGCTCTTGCCTTGGTATCCGCAGTTCTCTATCGCAGAGCTCACATACCCTGAATACAGCACCTTGCTGACGTTGAAGTTGCTCTTGTCCTTGTCGTTGTAGTCGTAGATGAAAGACAAATCGTCGTTGTCGTCGTCCGTCTTGGAACCCAGTTCAACGGTCTTGTCGTCTCCCCAATAGTTGCCCCTCATATCCAACGAAATCTTTGAACTACGGTTGGTCGTTATCATTATATCCCCGCAGGAAATCAGATTTGAATCTACCAATGCAAACACACTATATGAATCAAACGAACAGCCATTCAATGTATCCTTTCTCCATAATCCTCCAGAAAGGGTCAGACTTGAATCCATGAAGGAAGAATAACGAACCAAACAGTCTTTCAAGCTTAGTTTTCTGCGACCTAAGAACTCACTGCTGAAGACGGAACAACCTTCAAAGGAGAGCGTCTTGTCGGATGCACCTTCACTATCAAATGAATTGTTGTCAACTGTACAAGAGGAAAAAACACCTTCCAGAACGCCGGAAAAGTTATTTTGGAATACGACATCTCCTGTCAAATATATCTTATCCGCAACAATCGAATTCCTCAGAACAGAGCCGTTCTTTTGGTATATTCCTCCATTGATTTCAGAATCCACAATATCACCAACCAAACAGTTTTTAGAATTAACGCCTACCGCACAGCCGTTCTTACCAGCTGTCAGCAAGACCTGGTCCAGGTCGCAGTAGCCATAGATTCCAACCGCCATTCCAGAGATGTCCGCATAGGATATTAAGTTCCCAGAGTCTGCCATGAAGTTGATGCCCTTCCACTTGTTGACTCCGGAATCCACACCGTATATCTTAATCCTTTCGTATTCCGTTCCAACGGCATTGATGGAACCTTCCACCTGCATGTAGAAAGCCCCCTGCACCTGGATCTCCACACCTGGGTCTATGACCAGAGTCTCTCCCCTTGGAACGAGGACGTTGTCTGTAATGACATATGGCTTGCCGTCCCCGTTTTTGGTCAGGTGCAGTTTCTCACCTGAAAGGGCTCCGGACAACTGGACCTTGTCGTTCTTCACTACGATGTTCGTGCTCATCGTATCGGAGACGTTTCCAGCACCGTCCTTGACCCTTACATGGAGGGTGTACTCGCCCACTTCGTCAGGGATAAGCAGCGTGAACGGATTGTAGTACGACTGCTCCTCGACTCCATCGAACGAATCAGAGGTCGTCCCCTGTATCCATTTGATTCCACTGCCCTTCTCGTTGGTGTAGAGGTAGAGATAGACCTCTCTGCCGTTCTCCGTGCTTCTGCCTATGTTCGCGGATATGTTCGTTATCACAGGGGCTGTAGTATCCTTCATCGAGACAGGCTGTTCCTTGTTGTAGTCCACAAGCGCAAGCGGTTCGTATCTGTCTGCTGCTATGTCATACGACTGCGAGTCCCATCCATCCTTCTCGAACGTTATGGTATGGCTCTTTGATGCGACCACGTTGCCTATGTACCAGTATCCTGCGGCGTTCGTCATGGTCTTCAGCTCTACGGAACCAGGGGTCGTTATACGCACCGTCACTCCGCTGTAGTCCGCAACCCCTTCCATTGAGATGTTGCCATACAGCGTTGCAGCATCGGGTATGAGCTCTATGTCCTCTATCTCAATGTAGGGTGAAGGATCGACAGCTACAATCTTCGTGACCTTCCTTGCGTTCTCCCTCGTGAACTCCAGAGTATACGTACCCACAGGTACATGCTCGAACGAGTACCTTCCATCCTTGTCCGTAGTGTACGAGAACGATGGAAGCTCGGCTATCTTCACGGTTATGCCGTCGTACTCGGCTCTTGTCAGGCCGTATATGGTCACCTTTCCATACACCCTTGGGACGTTCAGGCACTTCAACTGGATGTCCGATATCGCATAGGTGGAGTTTGTGAGCACAGGTATGGTCGAGGCATACGACGTGGTTTCGAAGTCTTCGTACTCGAACCTCAGCCCTCCGGGGTAGTTGCCGGCGGGTACGGTGAACGAATATGAACCGTCCTCCGCAGTAGTCGTCTCGTAGTCCGTTCCAAGGATCGAGACCTTTATTCCGCTGTAGTCCGAATAGCCCTCGAGCCTTGCGATTCCAGCGACCGTTCCACGCTCTATCTTGAGACTGACGGAGCCTACATCTATTGGAGTATCGTCCATGACGTTGACGGTAGGCATGGTTGCAGTCGAGTATCCACTGCATGAGACGACTACGGAGTATTCACCTGAATGCATCTTCGCGAATGTGAATACGCCTTGGGAGTTCGTTATCGCAGAGTAGATTATGTCCGTCCTGGATATGTTCGTAGCTGTGACCAAAGCTCCGGAGAGATCCGTCCTGCCTTCGAGGGAAACCTGTCCCCTCACTGATGTGAAGGCTATGTTCATAACGATTGAATCCAAGGTCTTCTCCACACCTTTCTCCACATAGAGGTCCTTGACTGATACGTTGGCGTATCCATCCTTGGAGAGTATGAGTTCATATCCACCTGCCTTGACGTTGTTGAACATGTACCTTCCATTGTAGTCGGTGGTAGTGGAGAAAGCCGTCTCGTTCTCGGTGGATTTGATGAGGACGTTCACACCAACGGAAGACGATGAACCTTCGAGGGAGACGCTGCCTTTCACGGTGGAGCTCTCGCTCTTCAATGTAACTGTCTTCACCTGCGATACACTTCCAGCAGTAAGAGACACCTGCTGGGTTGAATCTGTGATATAGCCGTCCTTCTGAATCTTCAAGGAATATGCGCCGCTTTCAATGGACATGAAGTAGTACGCCCCATCGTCCGTTGTGGTTGTAGTATAGAATTTGGATGCATCAGCCAGAGATGTCGCGCTTACAGTGACACCAGAATAGTTGGAGGCTCCTTCAAGCACGACCCTACCTGTTATCCCTGCTGTCCCCGATACGAGAGTCTTAGTTCCAACGTCATAGGTCTTGCCTCCAACGATTGGAACATCGTTGCATACGATGTCTATGTATCCGCTCTTGGTGATGGAAACCGTATACGTTCCAATCGGAACGGTAGAAGAAGAAAACTCGCCCGTCTCATTGGTCGAAAGCGTTACCGACTCTCCTGCTCCATCCATGTTGGTTAGGTTCACGACCGCCCCGGACACTGCGTCTCCATCTGCATCAACGACCTTGCCTGTTATCGAACCATAGAGGGTGTTTATCTTGCCAAGGTCTATGGAATATGTCTTTCCAACGACAACAGTGATGCTCTTTGATGCCTCGGCATATCCATCGGCATTGGCTTTGATTGAAAACGTCCCTGCAGCGACCCTAAAGGAGAACGTTCCATTGCTTCCGACAGTGAACGAGTCGATGGTTCTACCAGAGGAATCCTCTATGGTAACAAGTATTCCAGAAGGGTCGGTTCTGTCCGAATATCCTACAGAACCATTGATATCTGCATACTCGCTTGTCAGTGACACAACGCCTATTGAAGTCTTCTTTGATGATTCAACCCTGTATTTCAAGGGCAGAACAACGGTCTGGAAACCAGTTTTTCCTACATATACGGAATAGTCTCCAATCAAAACCTGATCACTTGAAAACAAACCATCGTTTCCAGTCAGAAGTGTATATGAAACATCGTCGGATGATTCAAGTCTCACGGTTGCACCTTCTATGGCAGTACCGGCTTGGTCCTGGACCTTTCCAGAGATTGAACCATACATCAAAACAAGGCCATCGACATCAATGACATAGCTGTTTCCAGCAATGACCGTAAAGCTCTTCGAGGTTTCGAAGCATCCCTGAGCCCTAGCCCTTATGCAGTATGTGCCGGGCTCGACCTTGAACGAATACGAACCGGAGACCCCTGTGACAACAGTCCTAAGAGGGACACCAGTTTCATCTTCTATCGTCACCGTAATGTTGGAGGCATCGTTCTTGCCTATATACGAGGCCTTGCCTCTTACCTCTGCATACCTGCTTACAAGAACTATGTCGTCCTTGATTTCCGTAGCCAACGAAGACTCAATGGTATATGTAATAGGAAGCATTGCAACAAGATAATCCACCTTGCTCACGGATATGGAATAGGTTCCAATCGCAACATCCGCTTTGTAGAACGTTCCGTCATTGTCTGTTGCAAGGGTATAGGAGTCTCCATCGTCCGAAGAGATGTTCACGGAGGCGGCTCCGATTGGACTTCCACTTGCATCCACGACACGGCCCTTTATGGAACCATACCTGGATCTGATGTCTTCAAGTTCGACGGTATAGCCGTTTCCAGAAACGACGTTAATGACCTTGGACGATTCGAAGTATCCCTGCGCATTGGCCCTTATGTAGTACGTACCGGATTCGACCTTGAACGAGTATGAGCCTGTGCCTCCAGTGACGACCGTTCCAAGGGTTCTGCCCTTGTCGTCCTCGATGGTCACCGATATGTTTGATGCATCCTCCTTGTCCGCATACTGCACCCGTCCAATTATGTTTGCATACCTGCTCACAAGCACTATGTCGTCCTTGATTTCTGTGACGAGCGAGGATTCCACGGTGTACGTCTGCGGAAGCGTCGTTGTGAGGAAGTCCGCCTTGCCTGCGGATACTGTGTACCTTCCAACGGCCACATCCGTCTTGGAGAACGTGCCGTCCTTGGATGTGGTGAGTGTATATGAGTTTCCATCGCTTGATGAAATGCCCATGGTTGCGGACTCGATCGGGTCTCCGCCCGCATCCACGACACGTCCCTTGATTGAGCCGTATCTGTTCGAGAGCTTCTGGAGGTTGAGCTCCGAGACCGTTCCGCTTAAGACTGTCACCTTGTCCTCACCCGATGAGCCATAGCCGTCAGATGACGCTATGACGCTGTAGCCGTCCCCTATTGGCAGGTTGGCTATCACGATTATGCCAGTGCTGGTAGCGGTGGCGCTGAAGACCAGCGTACCGTTGCGGTAGACGTTCACGACTATGCCCGTGGGGTCGTCCTTGTCCACGAACGACACTATGACCCTTATGGAGCCGAACCTTGACTTCAGCTGTGCATCCGCGTTCGAGGTCCTTCCAGGTTCGACTGTGATGTTCGTGTTATGTGTCTCGTATCCTTCCTTCTCGAATGTGAGCATGTAGTCTCCATGGAGCACGTTCGAAAGTGTGTAGAGTCCTGCTTCGTTCGTAACGGTTTCGTATGAGCGTTCTCCGTTCGATGACGAGGCCTTGACCTTTACGCCCGACTTCAGGCCAGAATCGTTGGTGGTCACAGTGCCGGTTATGGAGCCGCACAGGTTGACGAGACCTCCCATTGGAACGACATATGATTCGCCCATGGATATTGATATTCGTTTGTCAATTGTCGTGTATCCATCCGCACCGGCCCTTATTGTATAGGTGTCTGGTGAAATCCCCTCGAACGAGAACGAGCCGTCCCTTTCAGTCATGTAGGTCCTGTAGACGTCTCCGTCTGAGCCTATGAGGACTACGTTGATTCCATCCATATCCGTTCTGTCTTCATAGCCGACGGTACCCTTCAATGTACAGGAGCCCATGACAAGATTGACCGATGGGACTTCGAGGGATGGAACCTCCGAAGGATTGGACGAGAAGACAACAATGTCCCTTGACTGTGTGATGTATCCGTCCTTTCTGAAGACTATGGAGTATGAACCCTGCAGTACATCCTTGATTGTGTACCCGCCTTTCGAGTCCGTCTTGGTTGCGTATGGGGTTCCGTTGAGGAAGACATCTACGCCTTCGCTTGTCTTGGGATCGCCACCAAGAACGACTGAGCCATGGACCGTTCCGTTTGGGGAAAGGACTATGGAGCCCAAGTCCTGGGCCTTGCCGCTCAGAGGCGAGACACCTGTCCTGATAGCACCGAATGAGACGTCCTCCGTCGTCGCAGTCAAAGCCTTGGAGTTGGTGATGTTCACGTCGCTCAACCTCTTCGATGAGAAGTGAAGAGTGTATGACTTGGAAGCATCGAGGCCAGGCACCGCGAAGTCTCCGTCTGCAGCTGGAAGGCTGTTCCAGACGGTGTTGTTCGAAGACTCGTCCACGACCTTTATGTACACGTCCGAGACGGAGTACGAATCTCCATTGGATGAAACCGTCCCAATTATCGTAGGCGTATCGTAGTTGACGGCAAGGTTCTGCATGAGCAGGCTCCATGAGCCGTTGCTGTATATGTATGCGTTGCCGTCCGTGGCGTTGTAGTATGTCCACAGTTCCTGCGGATTCTCTGGATGTGTGTAGAACGTACCTTTCCAGACTATCGACCTACCATCGGCGCCTGAACTGCCGGTTTCGCCCTTGTCTCCCTTGGACGAAAGCAGAGTCCATTTCTCTCCATCGTATATGTAGGAACATCCATCGCCTTCGTTGAAGTACGCCCAAAGGACTTCAGGGTTCTGTGGATGGGTAGGGAATCTTCCCTTCCAGACTATCGACCTTCCATCCTCGCCCTTCTCGCCTTTGGATGTAAGGTTCGTCCAGTTGTTTCCATCATAGATGTATGAACAGCCGTCTTTGGTGTTGTAGTACGCCCACAGCTTCTCGGGATTCCGAGGTGCGGTGGTGTAGCTTCCCTTCCAGACTATCGAGCGGCCGTTCGTCCCGGCATCTCCCTTGTCGCCTTTGGAGGCTAGAAGCGTCCAGTTGGCGCCGTCGTATATGTACGAGCAGCCGTCCACAGTGTTATAGTAGGCATCGTACTTCTTGGGATTCGATGGTGATTCCTCAAAGTTTCCAAGCCAGGAAATCACCCCCCCCCGACAGATTCCGGGGTGGGAACTTCACTGTCGCATGCGACTGCGCACAGTACAAGCGCAAGTGCGACCAACACTGCCAAAGCGAATGTCTTGCAGTTCATCTCTTACCACCTTTTGGATAATCCAACGTGTTTGACTCTCTGATTCTACACCTCCGTTTTACATGGGGTCAAGTTTCTTGCCTAAAACATTATCTGTGTTCTTTGTTTTCTCTCCCTATAAGTCGCACAAAAAGTACAGTTCCATGTACGAGCAAAGAGATTTTTCCCCTAGAAAAATGTAATTTTCATCAAATATTCCCCTAGAAAAATGTAAAATTAGATTAAAGGAGGGGATGTTTTGTGTATCGATATATATATAATGATTTAGTCAAGTGGAAAAATAGTAGGTGTCGTAAACCTTTGATTTTAAATGGCGCAAGACAGACGGGAAAGACTTGGATTTTAAATGAATTTGGGAAAAAAGAATATAAAAATGTAGTTTATATCAATTGTGATAATAATAATGAAATGAAAGAAATGTTCTACGATTTTGATGTGAATCGTTTGATCTTAAGTTTCTCTGCTCTCTCAAACACACGAATTGAAAAAGAAAATACATTGATTATTTTAGATGAAATACAGGAATGTCCATTAGGATTAACATGCTAATTATTCTC
>OQVT01002874.1_pt1 | contig 11102 bp, 8 predicted proteins | sample 1691561 | NCBI WGS metagenome assembly OQVT01 (sample SAMN03418260, study PRJEB22391) | human gut metagenome | biome: human-gut; feature: organic feature; material: feces | host: Homo sapiens | place: Tanzania | collected 2013-01
AGGCGCAGGATAGACCTGCGCCTTTGGCGCGGCCCTTCTCCAAGGGCCTACTCGCCGGGGATTATCTCACAAGGGCTTTCATACCGCTACGGCTTGCTATTTGCCTTCTCTTTTCGCAAAGTCTTCATAGGTGCGCCGGAGGCCTTCTTCAAGGGAGATTTGGGGCTCCCATTGGAGATTGCATTTCGCTTTGGCGTTGTTCAGGGAGGAGCGGTAGATGTCACCTTCTCGGGGTTTGTCGTAGGCGGGGACGATCTCTTTGCCGGAGACTTTGGAGAGGATGGCTACCAGTTCTTTCAGGCTGGTCTCCTCGGACGTGCTGAGGTTGTAGGCGGTATTGGCCGCTTCGGTCGTGAGCGCATCGAGGATGCCGTCTGCGATATCACCGGCGTAGACGAAGTCGCGGGTCTGATTTCCATCGCCGAAAATGGTGATGCCTTTCCCTTCGGCGATTCGTTTCGCAAAAATGCTGATGACGCCGCCTTCCCCGCCGTCGCCTTGGCGTTCGCCGTAGACATTGGCAAAGCGGAGGATGACATAGTCTATGCCATAGGCGAGGCGGTAGAGCTCGAGATAGTTCTCAGCCGTCTTTTTTGTAAGGCCGTAAAAAGAGAGGGGCTGCTGCGGCAAGGTCTCGGAAATCGGGAGAGCGCTATCGGCCACATCTCCATAGGTTGCCGCCGAAGAGGAGAAGATAATGCGCTTGACGCCGTATTTCCGGCAGCATTCAAGGATGCGGACGGTGCCGGCGATGTTCTCATGCATGTCGTGCTCGGGATCGGTCATGGAGTCGGAGACGAGGGTCTGCGCCGCGAGATGTACGACAGCGTCGAAGTGTTCCTTCCGGAAAATGTCTTCGACGGCTTTGTCATGGATATCCATGACGATGAGTTTCATATGCGGGAGCAGGTTCTCACGAAGGCCGGTGGAGAGATTGTCCAGTGCGATGGCTTCGTGGCCTGCTGCTTCGAGTGTCCGCATCAGGTGGGAACCGATGAATCCGGCTCCGCCGGTAACAAGTATTTTCATGTATGATTAGCTCCTTTGGTATTTGAGATGTTAGACTGAGAGACCAAAAGACATTAGACTTGGAGACTTCAGACTTTTAGATCGCTTTTTACTCATGTACACTCCTATTATAACACTCCGTTCCCCTCGTCTTCCATCTGCAGGCAACGCATTCTGTTAAACTTATTGTAAACATTTGCTGCTCAGTAAGACTTGAAGACTGTAGACTTTAGACTTCAGATTACGCACCAACGTGTCCTCTCTCAATCTGACCTCTGATCTCAAACCTCTGATGTCTCCTAGTCTCTCCGTCTGACGTCTGATTTCCCCATACAAAAAAGCCTACTGAAGAAAACATCTTCAGTAGGCTTTTGGCTATTCAATGATTACCGGCACATCCGCTCTTTCTTTAGAAGGAGTAGCGAACGCCTGCATTCCACTGCCACGGAGTATCGACATCACCGCCTGCGGTGGTTTCTACGTCCAGATAGAAATGGGTATCATGGCCGAGGTTCAGGTTCGTGCCGACGCCAAATTCCCACCAGCCGCCGCCGAGATCGGTCTTGAAGGGCGTCGTTGCTCCTTCCTTAGACATCGTCACGGAGGTGTCGCCCTGGAAGTCATAGAGATAGGACGCGCGGACGTATACATTGCCCTGCTTGATGTCTTTGCCGAGCGAGAAGCCGAGACGGCCGACGAGGCTGTCCATGCTATCCTGATGGACGGATGCCCCATTCTTCGTCGTGAAGTCTGCCGAGGAGACTCTGCCGTAGGTCAGTTCCGCCTGCGGTTCGATCCAGTAGCCTTCCTGCTGGAAACGCTTGCCGTATTCCGCGGAGAAGGAGAGACCATTCGTGCTGTAGTCGCCGCTGCCTACGCCGCCATTCACGTCGAAGTCATTCTTCATGTGTGCATACTTGGCAATGAGGTCGATGAAGCTGCCGTCATCTCGAAGGTTGCTGCCGTATACCGCAAAGCCGGTGTGCTTATTCGTGCCGCTGCCATTGGTATAGCTGCTGTCCCCGTCAGTGTAGGTGAAGGCACCGCCAAGGATCCAGTCATCGGAAATCTTGCTGTCATAGCCGAGCTGGTAGTAGTTGTACTGGTTCTTGATGCCCTGCTGTCCATACTTGGACTGACCACGCGCCATACGAGCCCATACGCCCTGGTTGCCTTCGCTCGCACGCACTTCGCCGAGACGCTTATTCATGTCATTGTTTTCCTGACGCCAGGTCATGAGGGAGAGGTTCGCCATGCTGCTGACCGCCTGGTTATGCTGCTGAACGGCTCTCTTGATCGTCGAAGCAACGATCTTGCCATCACGTACCTTGGCAGACATTCTGCCGGCGATGATACCATCCTGTGTCCCCACTTCATCGGAAGCCGTTTTATCACCCATTTTAGCCGTGCCAGCGAGTTCTTGCAGTGTGGCTTTGCCCGCCAAGATCTTGTCGCCGATCTCGCCCGAGCCTTCGACTTTGAGCTTAGCACCTTCTGCTTTGTTACCGATCGCCAGCTTATTCTGTAACGATGATGTTGTTACTGTACCATTGCCATCGTATGTATTGACCTTTACGTTTTGATGACTCCCCTGCAGGTTAACTGTACTATCTGCCAATTTAATGGTGTCAATATTGACTTTATTGGCATCTTTGGTCACATTGACCGCAGCACCATTTTCTGCACTGACATGATTGGCAAAGCTATCTCCCGTCACATTCCACTGCGCCCCATCAGAGAAGTTCAAAGTCAAACCTGTAGCATTACCATAATACGTTGGTGCATCAGTCAATTCTACCGATGTAGTTTTCCCAAACTCCTGATACGCTCTCCCTGTCCACTGAGAACCTTCGCCAGCGAAATTGATATTCAATGTAGCATCAATCTTATTGCCGCTGTTATGACCGTTTCCTTCCCCTTCATTGGGCGTACCGAAGTTAATGTCCCCATTGATGACCGTTTTATACTTGCCTTCCGCATTGATATTCGTTGTAGAAAAACCACGAACACCCAATGCATCTGTTGGCGCATCAATAGTGACATCCCCATTCATAGTCAATTGACCATTAGAAAATATCCCTAATCCTGTATCATTACTGGATATGTGAATGCGATCTGCATTGATCGTCATCTTTGCCGCATCAGATGGGATCGGCTGAGTTACCCCATCATTCTGTGTATTATTTCCCACATTAATAGCTATGGCACGTTCTCCGGTTACCGAAATGTCAAGATCCTTAGCGGTTACTGTAACTGTACTTCCGTGACCATTAGACATTAATCCAATGACTTGCCCCTCCAATCCCTTATAGGAATTATCGCCTTTAATGCTAATGGACTCTGTCTTACTGTCACCTAATGTTAATTTTCCCCCAGCCCAAGAATCAGCCACCCATACATTATTATTTTTATCAGAGCTTGATTCTATTTCAATTGTTTTGGCTGTAATTGAAATAGACTTTGAGCTATCCGCTTCTACAGCATATGGTTCATCCACGTTTTTCCAAACAAAAGACTCCCCCGTATGCTCTCCTGCAGAAATAACGCCGTTTCCTTCTGCCGACACGCTTCCCCAAGCGCCACAGCTGAGCGCCATCACGATACCAGCGGCAATGAGTTTCTTTGTTTCTTTCTTCATACCTATCCCTCCCGGATATTACCATGATAAAAGTAAAAATAAACTCCCTTTCATGCCATTAGGATACCATTACCCCCCCCCGTTAGTAAAGTATTAAATTATGTTTTTACAAATCTCTATAGAAATCCATACTTCCATGACAATAACGCATACTTGAGAGTGCGAAGACCTTGAGACTAAGAGACGTCAGACTTGGAGACGTCAGATAGCAGACGTCTGATCTCTGACATCTCTCATCCGTCTCCCGCAGTCTCTAAGTCTAATGTCTTCCAGTCTCCCAATCTCTCAGTCTCCCAATCTCCCACAATAAAAAAGAGCCGCCCGCAAGGGGCTGCTCTTACTGCTTCTGATTCAGTTGATCCAGCGTCTTCTCGAAGCTCTGGGCGAAACGGGCGAGGAACCAGTCGACCTCTTTCATATGAAGGTCTTCGAGTTTTTTTCGTGTCGTGCGATAGGCTTCTTGAAATTCCGGATTTCCATCGCGGACTTCTTCGGCGCATTTGAGGAAGGCGGAGAGGGTATCAGCGGCTTTGGCGAGGGGCCAGAGGGGATCCTGCTCAAGGGTGACGAGGTAGGATGCGTAGTTTTCCTGCAGTTCTTCGGGGAGGGTCGCGAGGAGTTTCTTCCTGGCCTCGTTCTCGATTTCCTCATACTTTTCGTGGAGGCCGGGGGTGAAGTATTTCACGGGTGTCGGGAGGTCGCCGGTGAAGACTTCGCTGGCATCATGGTAGAGGGCGAGCATGGCGCAGTGCTCGGGATCTGTCGGCTCATGGAAGATGTCTTGCCGGATGAGGGCGAGGGCGTGGGCGATCATGGCGGTCTGGAGGGTATGCTCGGCGTCATTCTCAGGGATGGTGCTGCGCATGAGGCCCCAGCGGGCGATGTATTTCAGACGCGCCATGTAGGCAAAGAAGGGATAGTTCATTTCATTCTCCCCCAGTGGTCTCCGTAGAACCAGAAGTGATGAACGGGACCATGGCCGTGTCCGACGGAGTCTGTCTTCGCACGCGCGATGGCGCCGGTGAGGTAGTCCTTGGCTACCTCGACCGCACCTTCGAGCGGAAGGCCTTTGGCGAGGCTTGCCGCGATGGCGCTCGAAAGGGTGCAGCCTGTGCCGTGGGTATTTTTCGTGTCGATGCGCCGCCCGGGATAGGCGATGAAGTCTTTGCCGTCATAGAGAAGGTCATCGGCGTCCATGATGTGATGTCCGCCCTTGATGAGGACGGCTTCGCAGCCGAAGGTCATGAGTATTTCGGCGGCTTTTCGGCGGTCCGGCTCGCTCGTGATGGACATGCCGGAGAGGACTTCGGCTTCGGGGATGTTCGGCGTGATGAGTGTCGCCAGAGGGATGAGTTTTTCTTTATAGAGTGCAATGGCATCGTCTTCAAGCAGCCTGTCTCCGCTGGTGGCGACCATGACGGGATCGACGACGAGCGGCGCACTTCGGTGATTTCCAAGGAAATCGGACACTGTATCCACGATGGCAGTTGTCCCGAGCATGCCTGTCTTGACGGCATCCGGCGGAACGTCGTCGTAGATGGCTTCGAGCTGGGCTTTGACCATGGAAATCGGAGTATTCACGACCATGCGGACGCCCTTCGTATTCTGCGCTGTCAGGGCGCAGAGGCAGCTCATGCCGTAAGTGCCAAGGGCGGCGAAGGTCTTCAGGTCGGCTTGAATACCGGCGCCGCCGGAGGAATCGGAGCCCGCGATGGTGAGTAGTTTTTTCATAGGTACCTCCTTGGAAATAGTTATTGGCGGTGGGCAGTCAGCAGTCAGTGGATCAGCTCGCATCGTTTTTCATGCCGCTACATGGGATTATATCCTGCTCCGTTATCATGCCAATCCGCTTACCTGCCATATGCGACTATCATCAGACGCGTTCGCCCTTGGAGAAAGGCCTGCACGCGAGGATTATCTCACATAGGCTTTCATGCCGCTGCGGTGAGTTGTGCCTCTTCGAGGCACTCTATCCTGCGCCTTTGGCGCGGCCCTTCTCCAAGGGCCTACTCGTATCGTTGTTATGACTTGTAACCCGTGACTTGAATACCACTTTTCGGGCATCGCCCCATATATATTCGCGGCAAAGCCGCCACCTTCATTCCTAATTCCTCATTCCTAATTCCTCATTCGAGCAGAGCTTTCAAACGTAATTAAGGGGCGAACCGCCCCAGGAGCTCCCCCTCTATCGGATCCCCCAGAACCGCTCCGTATTCTCCTTCGCGCATTTTGTGAGCACCTCTTCCGAGACGCCCATGTACTGCGCGAGCGTCTGCGCCACATACGTGATATTCTGCGGCACATTCGTCCTCGGCAGGTGGAATCCGCGCGGCGTGAGGTAGGGCGCATCCGTCTCGATCATCACGCGGTCCAGCGGAAGAATCGTCACTGCCTCGCGCAGGTCATCCGCGCGCCGCTCATCACAGATCCAGCCCGTGATGCCAATGTAGAAGCCCATCGAAAGGAGCGTCTTGAGCGTTTCCTTATTTCCTGTATAGCAGTGGACGACCGAGCGCGGACAGATGGATTCGTTTCCGGCAAAGCAGTCGATGAAGTCCTCCGCTGCGTCCCGCTCGTGAAGGAAGAGCGGCTTCCCCAATTTCTCTGCGAGCGCGATCAGCTCCTTGAAGTAGTGGATCTGATTCTCCTTCCTGCTGTACATGCGGTCATAGTCAAGCCCCGTCTCCCCCACCGCCAGAATGCGGGAATTCGTAGTCAAGATTTCCTCGATGCGCGCGACATCCTCCTCCTTCGCTTCGTCGGCGCTGTGCGGATGGATCCCCGCCGTCCCGTAGACGTCATGGGTCTTCGTGAAATCATTCACGAGCTCATTCTCCTCCGCCTCCGAGCCCGTCAAAATGCACTGGATCCCCGCGGCATGCGCGTCCTCGATGATCTTCTCCGGGTGGGGGAAGGATTTCGTAAAAAGATTCAGTCCGATATCGTAGTAGGTGTATGGCATAGCGTTCGTCCTTTCATTTGCTGAGTTCATATTTGGCATAGCGGCCTCGTCCAGTCAGCACCAGCTGGCGCTCTTCACAAAGCTGTTGTAAAAGCTCATATGCCTTCGGTTTTGAAACATGGAGGAGCTCCGCCACATCCGTTTTCGTGACGGCACCATTCTGACTTTCCGCCAGTTTCAATATCATTTCAGGAAAACGTACCTGATCAATTCCTCTCTGGCGTGTATACTCCTTCGATTTTCCCGTCTTGCGATAGACTTTCTGCCCAAGCATCAGCATTCGCTGCGAAGTACGACCAATTTCCTCCACCACGCCGCGCTCGATCAGTGTCTCGATCAGAGGCTTCAGTCGCGTCAGAGAAATATGAATCCGCTCTGCCAGATCATGTTCGCTGACTTTACGTTCACTATACAACACCGAGAGAATCAAAAGGGTATTGATGGCCAGCGGATGTCCTATGGATTTCTGCTCATCCATAACCATCTGGATGAATTCTGTATCCGCTTTGGCACGAGGGATGAAAAGCGTCACCTGCTTCGCAGTTGACTCCGAATAATCAGGCCAGGGACGGCCAAAGGTGATCGAGCCTTCAAAGATGCGGTCAATGCCACGTCCAGTCCGTTCCGCCAGTCCGATTCGTTTCAATGCATCAGACAGCAGTGGATTTCGTCCGCAGGGTTCTGCTGTCAGCAAATTTTCCAGCGTAATCCCTTCAATGAATCCGCCTGGATTGCTGATGGTCAGCCCCTCATCGCTGACCTGAATGCGCACACTTCCCATCATAGAGTAATCCCGATGGGCAAACGCATTGATCAAGCCCTCGCGAAAAGCCGGCCTCGAAAACTCAGGGATCGGAATGCGGAACAAGCCGTAGTCGAATTCTTTCTCCGGGTTCCACGCCTTCATGTACGAGGAAAACAGCTCCACCAGTTCAACTATGGGCTTCGTGAACGATTCATTCATCACGACCCGAGTTCCCTGCATCACCTGGAAAACCGCACCGGCCGTCGGAACAAGCCGCTTCAGGCTCGACTCTTTTCCCACCAGCAAAAGCCCCGTCAGCGTGGGGTATACCGCTTCTCCCACGCGTACTGTCAGACGCAGTGCCTGCTCGAGTTCCTCGTCTGATAAAGCAAGCAGCTGCTGATCTCCATTCTGATTCTGAATGGTCTCCCGCAGGCGGAACAGCTGATTGGGATCCAGGTCCTCGGCCGTCCCATCCTGGATGGGCTGCGCCGAGAAGTCCAATTTTCGTAAATCCGACAAACGCGTGTAGATTTCATAGGGATACATGGGAATGACTTCCGGACTTCCATCCACTTTCAGTCTCCGCTTTAAGATTTTCCCCGACACTGTGGCAATCACTGAGTAGCTTTTGGGGATAGAAATCGCCATCACCGGCAGATCATCGCTATAAAGAATTTCCGTTCGCACCGACAAGGACGGACGCGTGCGGTTGGCAATAAGCGCTGCCAGCCCGATCGGATCCTGATGATGCTTCACGATCCCACTCACTCGCCCATCATCTTCGATACCCAAATAGAGCGTGCCCCCCTCTGTATTCGTCATGCCAACAATCTCATCCACCAGTCCTTCGTCCGAGTATCCCTTGCCCCTGTCACTTTTGAATTCAACAGTCAACGTCTCTTTCTTCGGCAACTCACACATGATACCGCCCTCCCTTTATTGAAATATCATTTCAAGTGATTTCAATTCAATTTAATTCATTTTAGCTCAACCCATCCGTTAATTCAATTCAACTTTTCCCAATTCAATTCAAGAAAGTGAATTGAATTGGGCATTTCAATTCATTTTCTTGAATTGACCTTGAATTAAACTTGCATTGAAATCGATTTGAGGCACAAAAAAGGAGCCCACAAGGGCTCCTGACATGTCCGTGGAGCGGATGAAGGGAGTCGAACCCTCCTGTCCAGCTTGGGAAGCTGGCGTTCTACCGATGAACTACACCCGCATACTTATATGCATAGATGATACCACACTTTCCGCTCTTTTTCCAGTCTTCGTGAAAAGTTATTTAGAGAAACACCTCGTCAAGTCACCAGCAACAAAAAGGAGCTGTGAAGAAATGAATCCTCATTTCTTCACAGCCCCTTTTTACTTTGCTTTCATTTGGTTCAGGGTTCATGGTTCTCGTGGCGGCTTCGCCGCCTTTTTTAGAAGATGGTATTCTCGTATCGCAGCCTTCCCCTCTAGGGGAAGGTGCCCCGCAGGGGCGGATAGGGTGACTATGGCATGAAAGACAGCTGGGATAAGGTTTCCCGGTCACTCCTATGAGAGCTGCAAGTCCCCCGCGGCAGATTGAACTCGAAAATGAGATGATCGTTATTTCACAGCCCCTTTTGCGTGCAGCGAATCATCCCTTGATGGCTGCTTTCCCTTTCTTCAGCCAGTCCATAAGAAGAGGCGAGAAGGCGGAGAGGACGCAGAGGATGATGAGAACCCAGCAGATCGGGGTGGAGAAGAGGATGGAAACGTCGTTGCCCGAAAGGGTGAGGCTTCTCCTCAGGCCACGCTCGCCGATCGGCCCTAAGATGAGGGCGAGAACGACGGCAGCGGTATTGAGGCCCATCTTACGCATGAGGTATCCCATGACGCCGAAGATGAACATGAGGACGACGTCGACGAAGCTGTTATTGATGGCGAAGGAGCCGACGACGCAGAGGACGAAGATGCACGGGATGAGGATGGCATCGGAAATCTTGGCGATGTGCGCGAAGATGCGGCAGCCGCCGAGTCCGATGAGGAGCATGAAGAACTGTACGATGACGAAGCCGGCGAAGAAGGTGTAGGTCATCGGCGCATATTTCGTGAAAAGCTCCGGTCCCGGCTGGAGGCCCTGGATGATGAGGCCGCCCATGAGGACGGCGGTGACGGATTCACCCGGGATGCCGAGAGTCAGCGTCGGAATGAGCGAGCCGCCGGTGACGGCGTTGTTCGCTGCTTCGGAGCCCGCGACGCCTTCGATGGAGCCGTGACCGAATTTCTCCGGTGTCTTGGAGAACTGCTTGGCAGTATTGTAGCCGAGGAAGCAGGCGATGGATGCGCCCGCGCCAGGAAGAATGCCGATGATGTTCCCGATGAGCCAGGAGCGGATAACGGTCGGCGCGATCTGTTTCAGTTCATGGGCTTTGAGCAGTACGGAGTCTTTGAATTTCACAATGTTTCCGCGTTCCTTGATGGCTTTTTCCATGAGGATGAAGACCTGGGACATGGAGAAGAGGCCGATCATCGCGCAGGTGACGTTGATGCCGTTGTAAAGCTCATCAACACCAAACATGTAGCGCGCGGTCCCTTCCATCGGGTCCATGCCGATGGTGGAGAGGATGAGCCCGAAGGCGCCGCTCATGAGGCCTTTGACCATGGAGCCGGTCGTGACACCGGCGATGATGGTGAGGCCGAAGAGGGCGAGCCAGAAATATTCCGGACTGCCGAATTTCATCGCAAGCTCTGCGAGGAGCGGTGCAAAGAAGTAGAGGGAAATGCAGGAGAGAAGCCCGCCGAAGAAAGAAGCGGTGCAGGCGGTGCCGAGCGCTTTGCCGGCGCGTCCCTGTTTGGTGAGCTCATAGCCGTCGAGTGCTGTCGCAGCCGAAGCCGGAGTACCCGGGGTGTGGATCAGGATGGCGCAGATGGAGCCGCCGAAGATGGCGCCGCAGTAAATGCCGCCGAGCATGATGAGGCCTGTTTCTGCCTTCATCCCGAAGGTGAGAGGCAGGAGAAGCGCGACGCCCATCGCCGCAGAGAGCCCTGGCATGCAGCCGACAATGACGCCGATGGTGACGCCGATCACCATCATGAGAAGATTCATAGGGTCCAGAGCATTACCGAAGCCCTGGGCCATCAGTGCTAATGTATTCGCATCCATGTCATTTCCTCCTTAGAGCAAGTCTTCGATGAGCATGCCCATCGGAAGGGGCACATTCAGGAAGAGATCAAAGGTACCGAATACCAGCACCACCATACCGGCGAGGACCAGCAGAATGTAGAGCGGACGGATCTTGAAGAATTTCAGACAGAAGAGCAGGTAGACCAGGGATGCGGGATAGAAACCGACGAGGTACATCATGACAAAGTAGAGGATGAAGGCCGCAAACATGGTCCAGAATTGTTTCGGCATAAAGCCGTCAAAGAGGACCGGCATGTCGTTTTCCGAAGTTTTTTCTCTCCGGTAGTCACGCACCATCTGCCCCACGCGGACAGTGGTGAGAAGGAGCAGGAGCCCGATGACGAAGTGCGGATAGTGCCGCGCCCCGAGGGGAAAGCTCTGCGTCAGGTAGAGGAAAAAGAAACTGAAAGCGTACATGAAGCCGCAGATATAGATATCTGATTTTTTCATGAAATGGTTTGACTCCTTTGGAAAATGGGGGAAGGATTCAGGGTTAGCCCGTGGAACGTGCTGTCCCTTGATCTTGTGTAAAAGCTTTGCTCTCTAGTTAGAAGTGAGGAGTTAGGAGTGAGGAGTGGTGGTGCGGCGC
>OQVT01002875.1_pt1 | contig 11092 bp, 11 predicted proteins | sample 1691561 | NCBI WGS metagenome assembly OQVT01 (sample SAMN03418260, study PRJEB22391) | human gut metagenome | biome: human-gut; feature: organic feature; material: feces | host: Homo sapiens | place: Tanzania | collected 2013-01
CCATGTTCACGGTTGCGATAAGCGAATTAAAAGTCCCTTTTTTCCCATTATATATTTTGACGGAAGAAAGATGTTTATTCGCTTCCAATAGTTTCACCACATTAACATGAGTCATAAACGGATTTCCCACCAAGAATGTCTTGTTCTGGTAAGACTCGTTCTTATATCGCATAACAAGCGGAAATTTCACCTTCTCATCGTCCGGCTCATAAATAAAGCGGCCTGAGTTTTTTCTATCCTTTATCTGCACACCCACACTTAGTAAGGTTCCATTCTCATCATAATAATGATATTCCGAATGCGCCTTGGGAAAACGGAACAGGTACTCTTCATTGTTGTCTCCCTCGGTATCTTGAGAAGGCTTATCCGGATGTATCCATACAGACAACGCATTGAAATCATATTCAAACCCGCTTAAAGTATTCTTGTCATAAGTTGTTGCAAGCCAGTTGAACGGTTTAGTCCAACCCGTCATAGTTATATTTACTTTGTCTCCTGGTCTGATAAATGGACGATTGTTGGCATTAATAAGCTGGTCCAAAGAGGTTGCATCCCAAATGCGCTGGTAGATTGTTGGCGTTACTCGATTCTCCGGATAACTCTCTTCGTCCAACGTAGTGAAATACTTAGGATATTGTTTTCCTTTAGCTGCAATAAAACCTGTCAGCCCTTTCCAAAATAAAATAATTGATTTTTTCATATGCTTTTTTGTTTCTATTTATTTACCTCTTCATCAAAGGCTTCATCTGCCAATCTACCATAGCAATTAAGACGTTTTTTCTTTACGGTTCTGCACAAAGAGCAGTCTCATTCTTCATTTAAGAAAGACGAGAAAAGAAATTCACACGCGCCATGGTGTCTTTGCGCATAGAAGCACGTATTCCTTTTGAACTATAATCAAAATTACGAGCATTTCGAATAGACATAGACATGGCAACTTCCATTGAATCCAATGAAACGAAATATTCCTGTGTGTCAGCAAATTTCTCTTGCACTTTCTTAATTCTGGCCAAGGTTTCATTGAATCCATCCACTGCTGCTTGACGTATTCTCTGCATGGAGCCACTACGGTCAAGGATTATCGCATTGAAGACTTGTTTCTTCTGCATTGCTGCCGTGTCTTTTATTCTTTCCATATTATCAGATATTTTTTTGTGTTACAAACTTAATCTGTTTATGTGTATAGAGTAAAATAAGCAACCATTTCTATCATCAAAGTATATAAAAATCCCTCAACCCATTCGATTTTATATCAAATTGAGCCGAGGGAGACGATTGTCTTTATCATACGATTCTTTACTTTCCCTACTTATTGATAAATATCTATCCCATTTCTTTTACCTGATACTATTCAAGTACACTCTTCCAATTAGGAAATTCTTCTTTTACAAAGCGAAGCCATTCTCCCATTAATTATTATAAATTCCAATGTCGTTTTTTCTAAATTTCCTATATATATGCCAACAGAGCTTTTTTGCAGACACATTGAAATCTTTCAGCGACTGTTATGGATGCAATCAATAATATACTTGCGTTTGATACTTGATGTCATGTTCGTCACAATAATCGCAAATCTTACGCTTCATGCTGCTTCCATGTTTCTTGAACTTCTTTTTTAATGCTGTAATAAGACCGTATTCGTCTGCAACGAGTAATGACCTCATCAGACAATTGGTACTTGTCACATCGAAGAATACGAAAGACTCAACCTCACCGTCTCTTGAATATTCTTTTTCAAACTCACCTATATCTTGCTTGATTATTGTGAGTTTGCCATCTTCTATTTGCACATAGATTCCAGTGTACTCACCATTCGCTTCATGTTTATAGAGAACCTCTTTCATAATTTCAAATTGTTAATATTTAGAACACCTGCAAATTAAACTTTCTTTGGAGCATAAATTATTGCTGTATGCCTTTAGTCAAAGACCTCTATATAGTTGGTGTAATCAGGAAACCACTTGTCGAGCAAAGCATCTGTCTTTCTTACTATTTCAGGAGTGATATTCTTGCTCACTTTCTGATATGCAACTGAAAGTGAAAAAGCCTCATCAATCCATCCGATGATTGGCAGACGTTTAGCTGAAATCAAATCTACTGGGAATACCAAATAGGATATGGTTGACAGTATCATCAACTTATCACTCTTTGGTGTGTCCTTGCTGACCATGATGAAGTAAAGCAACAAGAGGGGGCGAGCACTAACACGTCCAACCTTCATTGCATACACTTGCAGTTTGTCTTTCAATATTGCTGTGTCCATAAAACTTTGTTTGTCCATTTTCTAAGTTTTTTCTTGTTATACGTTATTGGTATAGAGACTTTTGGACATTTAAAATCTATCACCATAAAAAGAAAAACTTGCAAACCTAAGAGATGTGGGTTTACAAGTTTTCTTTTCTATTATCGTATTTGCAAAATTACGGAGTTACAAAATATTCCAATCACTATCTTTTTCTAAAGAATATGCTTTTTGTTCTGAGATATTTAGGGCTATACGAAGTTTTTCTAAAAGATATTTTTCCGTTGTGGTTAAATAGCCACAATCTAAAAGACAAGCTGAAACAGCATCCTTATATAGTAACTCGTTTTTTTCCGCATTATATTTTTTTATCGTTCCAAGGATTAACTGCCGTGCTCTCTCTTCAGATAGATTATAAGCTATTCGTAATTTATCTAAAACATACAACTCTGTAGGTGCAAGTTTCCCTGTTTCTTTGATGCACACTAATACATCTTGAATAAAATCTTTCTCAACAGAAGAACATTTTTCATTTTTAATTTGTGATTGGGTGGATCTTTTCGGCAAGATGTCCTCTGGCATCTTTCCAATAAGAGAATGCTCCTTTTTTGACTGATTTTGCTTTTTATCAACGTTAGAATTAACTTTTTCTACACTATAGCTTCTAACGAGTGTTATTCGTGGTTTAACAAGTTGCTCTTCTATACCAGAGAGGTACAAGGAAACATTATTTCCCTTGCTGCAACTTTGTACATAGCCACCATCAGGTTTATCTATAATGCTGTCTATGTGAGCTTTATATTCATGTTTACCAACAGAAACAAGAACATCTTTATCTTTGTCTATAGTTCCTGATAGAATTTTCCCGATGACAACAGCCCCCCTTTCATATACAGCTTTTCTTTTAACTCTAAATGTAAATTGCATATTAAACATGCTTTATTTTAGAAGCGGTTAAAAACAATAATATTTACCACAGAACATGTCCTTCTTGGATTTGTCCTTTTTCTGATTCTGGCTGTATAAAACTTTTCAAATGGTTTCTTGCCCATTGTGCTTCTTTTATCCAATGTGCTTGCTCTGAACCTGAGGATATTCTTGCTTGATGCTCATACCAATCTACGTCAGCTTGTGTAAATCCCTTTAACTCTTTACTAATTTGTGGATGAGATGGAGCAATATTTTGTAAAGCTGTTGATTTAGTGTCTTTAAGGAATGATTCATATGACATTCTTGCAAAGTCTGATTTTGCAAAAGCATCTAAACAATTTTCCCATGTAGGCATAATACCTTCTTGTTTCATCGCTGCAGCAACTTGTCGTCCAAAATCTATAGTTTTCAGACGTAATGCTCCTCCAGGATGAGATTCGCAAGGTTTTGTGGTTCCCAAAGTCTTTTCAAAATTACTTTTACCTATACCAAGCATTTCTTCTCTTACTCCAACAAAGAAATCTGCACCTAACTCATCAGCCCAGTTCGTATTGCCAAATTCTTTTTGTGTTATACGATGCCCACATTCATGAGTCCATACCTTGGTCTGATCTTCAAATGAAGTTAGTCCCATGTCTTTGAATTGTTGTACATTATATTGAAAGACATCATCATTAACAATGTCAGGGTTGAATGTGTAAACACCGATACTATCGCCTTCTTGCATAGGAATATCATTCATACCAAAGAAGTTGCATGCACTATGTGCGGCAGCTTCTATTTGATATGAAGGAACTTCTGTTGTTGATGTTTTCAAAAAGTCAGGGCATACATCCTTCATAAACTTATCTCCAACAACTTCTGCAACTTCACTAGCTTTTTCCATTACAGAAGAAAATAATGATGTTATTGGATCCATTTCCTATTGTCTTTTAAGTTCAACATATTGCTGTAGCCAATTATCATAAAAATTTGTTTTATTCATAATACTACATCCTTTTATATACATATTGAGGAAAGATTCTATATTAGAACTATCAATACCATCTATTTTTTTTAATTTATTTTCAATTGTATGATTAAACTCTTCTATATTATTCAATTTCGAAGCGCGTAGAAAAAGTTTTTCACCTACATATAAAACAAATATTCTTGGTACTAAAGTTTGTGCATCTAAATTGTCATCTTGTAACAACGCCATAATCTTTACAAGAGAAGAACCGCTTATCCCTGATTTTTCTAAATTATCAACAAGAGAATCAAATTTAGGTAAATCCACATAAGAAGAATACAAATCCTTTATAACATTCTCTTGATAGTTGTTGTTACTATCTGGCATAACGTATTCAAAAGGTTTCATGTCCTCAAAAAGATCAATAGTGCATTCTACAGGTTCTTCCCAGCCTTTTTGATAGACTACGGCATCACCTGTTTTTAATTTTGAAAGTTCATTTGATTGCTCTTCTGTTAGTCCTATGGAATGTGCTGAAATTTCTCTATCAGACTTGTTCGGGAGATTCATTACAATTTTTGTGTTGGTATTGCTTATTGCTGATCTGTCCAATAAAGATGGTGATTGATCTGCTATAATAAAACTCTCGCCGTAAGTTCTCATTTCTGCGATAGCTGCAGATAGCATTTCTACGGATTTTCCTGCTAAATTAGAACTTTCTTGTGATTGAACATTTGAAGTAGCACGTAATAAATTATGAGCTTCTTCCAAAACTGTTACATGTCGTAACGGAAGATTCATGCCCTTGTTTTCTGACAATCTAAATTCATTTAGTTTTATTAATAGTATTCCCATAATTAAAGATTTTGTTTCAGCAGAACCAACTCTGCTCAAATCTATTATAACATTACTATTAAATAACTCTTTATCATCTATTGGCTTGTTTTTGAAAATATTTCCAACAATGCCACTATTCAAAGATTGTAATCTAGTTTCTAATGCTCCTTTGTAATCTCCTTTAGTATCAGATGAGTATTCTGATTCATTCACATAATTTGAAAGTTCTCTTTTTACATCTTCAAATGTAGGAAATACATTATATGGAGCAATAGACCGAACTAAATCCCAACCACATGACTCATAAGCTCTGCAAATTGCTTCCTTTAGAACTGCAGGCATAGCAGCATACATAGGCCAGCAGGCATTAAATATGTCTATCAATCTATCGATATGTTCCTCTATATGTACATTAGAAGGGAAACTAAATGGATTAAGTTTTATCTGTTCAGAAATTTTTGGGTTGGTTCCATAAACTTTGACATCCTCATATCCTCCGAATACATTTTTGTATTCACCCTTTGCAGGTTCTATTATTAAGAAATGCTTGCCTTCTTCTCGTATCTTTGATAATATCAAATAAATGGTATTGGATTTACCACTACCAGTAGTACCTGTAACAAAAATGTGAGAGGTTAGCAATTCCTCGTCTAATTTTACATTGTTGCCCTTTTCTTTGCAGCCAAGATGCAACATCGTACCGATTTGAATTGTAGATTTGGACGTTTGTGAAGAAATAACATTTCTTCCAAATCCTGCTTGTTCTTTTACAAGAATTCCTGGAACGCTGCTCATAGGTAAAGACATTCCTATAGCCAACTCGAAAGAATTAATTTCTGTCGTTTGTGGACAATTTGATGTATTAGCAAAAGACGGATGTTTGAAATGTTGAAGATAATCTAATGCGGCAGATGACTCTTCTTGATTCCAAGAATATGTGTTTATTCCGTCAACATTTAGATTTGTTCCACATATCAAACCTTTATAGATACAAGCTAAGATATATGATGTTGTTTGAGTGTCAGCTAAAAAGTATGTAGAAAAAGACCAATTCCCATAAGTTTCAGCCCCATAAGTTCTTTCTATCCTTTTTTCTATATTTTTCAGTTCTTCTTTTACTTTTTTATCTTCTTCTTTAATCTGTATAGATTTACCTGAATTTTTATTTTTTCCATTAGTCGTAGCAGAACTTTCCGATTTTCCCAAAGTTGATGATTTAGAATTTGTTGTTGTTGTTCCACTCGTATCACTTGTTCCAGTAGTATTTGATTCGCCAGAATTAACTCCTGCAAAAAAAGCTACAGAACTACCATCCGACTTAGATTTAGAGCCATTATCTGTATGACTACAATTTGTTCCATTAGAGTTTCCATTGGTTGAAGATTCTGTTGTGGATTTTGTTATTGTTGTGGATTCCTGTTCTCCAAAATTTTCCGTGTTGGTTGTTGTTTTTTCGGCTTGTCCAGAGAGCTGACTATATTTATTGACAAGTTCATTTCTTTTGGATTTTACAGATTCTACACATTTATTTTCAGCTAAAAGTACAATTACAAATGACGGAATGTTTGATGTCGAATTTATTAATCGTTCAATACCTTGGACAAAACCTTCCTTTTTCTCGTTTTTTAGAGATGGTACTCCTGAGGTGTATGAAACATAATAGTCTTCATTTTTAGAAAAAGAAAAATCTGTGTCAACATAAGAAATGCCAGGAAGACAACCATAAAGTCCTCGTTGCAAAAGATATTTAGATATGTAGTTTTTCAGACCTTTTTTATCTCTTACCCCTAAGTACAGTTGTATTAATCCATCTTTTTCTTTTTGGATAACTATGGTGATAGTTTCTGCCGTTTCATGGAGCGCAGTATAGATAATGGAAAGATTATCTAAAATCTGCCCTGTCTTCTCCGTTACAATTTTCTCAATCTTTATCCACGACATATGTGTCATGGAATCTAATTCTATTGGTGACATGTGTTGTTCTGCCACTTTAGAACTATTTATTTGAGTCTCAATCTTAGGTTCCTCAGAACATACCACATCATTGCTATGAGGTGATATGTTCTGTGGAGCAGTAGTCTTGGCACCATACATTTTGCCAAATTCTTCTAGTTTACCCATATATCCTATTTATATTTTCCAAGCAATGAATTTGAGAAAATCTCAGCATCTGCAGCCCATTTCAATGCATTTTCTTCAACAGCCGCTATGTAGGAATTTATCTTATTTTGAAGTTCTTTCTCTTTTTGAAGATTTATGTTTCTTTTTCTCTCTTGTTGATTGTTGTGCTCATATATACCATAAGCAATAGCCAAAGATTCAGCGACCAACGCCCAAACTTTCAACCCTGATACAAGCAAAATAAAAGACATTGCTGTTCCGACTCCAACAATTTGAACCTCCTTTTTCTTAACAATTTCACGCAAAGATAATCCGTCTTGTTGTTCTGGTTCATTATCTTCGATGTCTATTCTTGGTAACACCATCGGGTTGTCTTTTATCCAATTTTTCATACTAACAACATAGCCTGTATTCAAATTGATAAAATCAATCTGTTTTTCCTCAGAAATGGAATCAACAAGTTCATTATATGTTTTCTTAATTTGTGAGCTTATGTACTTAACAAAAGTGTCTTGTACATCTGTTGCATACAATTTCAACGAACTAGCCGAGAGAATTTTTAAATCATTCTGAGCAATTTTCTTAATCTGCTCTTTTAGTATTTTATTATCAATATCCATAATATTATGCAATGTTTGTGGTTGTTAATACCTTTTCGTTGTATTCTGAAATCTTCTCCAGCTCAGAATCGATAGCAATAATTTTGTTAGCAATTTCTTGAGCAGAGGCAAGATTATTTTTTATTTTATCATATTCGTTATTCTTTTGTTCAACCAACTTACCTAACTGTTTTTGGATGTCTTGACCAGTAGGAAGAATGTAACTCTCACAAAGATCCTCACAATAACTACTGATAGATTTTATGACTTTACTCTTTAGTTCGCTCTGATAATTAGCCAATTCTTTCTTGTCGTCAATTTCATCATAGTATCGAGCTTCATAATCATAGCCTCCCTGCCCGAAAAGACGCTTTATACCACTCACAATACCTTTCTTTTTTACCTTAGCTAGATATAATTTTTTTGTTGTAGCGTCCTTTCTCGCTATACGTTTAGCTTCCTCTATATCAATAGGAGGGAGGCATATTGTAGGGAATTCGGATGAAATCTCTATATCGCCAAGTTTCTGACAATCACGTGTAAACTTAGTCATGACAAGTTCTTCCTCTATGGGAAACATATCTTGAAAGTTATTGTATGCATTGTCTATTTCTGCAAATGTTGTAGCCACATCTATTTTTTTTTCAAACTTCTTGTAAGATCTCTCAAACATAGTCGCTAAAACTTCTGGATCATAAGAAAAAATAATATCAGTATACTTTTTTATCATCTTGACTCTATATTTTTCTATCTCTTTCTTTTTTAGTTCTAACTCTTGTTTGAACTCTTCAGGCGTTTTTGTTAATTTGCCGTTCCAAAGTTCTTTTTCTTCTGTTTTTTTTGACCCAAAGGATTTGAAGTCTGCAACAATAGTTTCACGTAATTTTGCAAAGGCTTGCATTTTTGCATCTCTTGCGAAGCAACCGAGAGCTTGCTTTAAAGCAGCAAAACCTGCAACCTCAACAATTTTTTTATTGAGGTTTTCTGTATTAAGTTCCTTTTGTTCATCTGCAAGTTCTTCTAACAACATAATAACCATGTTCTTATACATCTTAATATCAGAGCGGTCCATACCTTGTATGTTTACTCCAATATTTTGAAATATCATAGGATCTAAGTTTGAACGAGTAATGGCGCAATCGTAAAGTAATGACAACATACTGTCTACGGCAAAGAAGCGGTCACGTGGTATTGCGACATCTCCTTGTGAAAACAATTCCAGTGCATTTTTGAATGTTCTTTCAATATTGCTTCTGCAAGCTGATTCACCAGCATGTGTGATAACAAAGAAAGTCCTTTCTTTAGCCACATCTGTTAGCTGTGAATATGCTCTCTTAACCATCTCACTAAGGTCGTTTCTACCTATTGGCTCTGCACCATTAAACATAAATATTGCTCCGTCAACCTGTTCGTTTGCCAAGAAGTCTTTTGTTGTTTGATCTATTCCACCTAATGCTCCGATGCCAGGGGTGTCAACAATTCTCCATCCACGATAAGATTCTGCTAAAGGATATTCCATATAAACGTGAACTGGAATTGTACTTCTGTTCTTTGCTTCAATCCCTTCTTTGTGGTTTCCGAGAACGTATTCTTTAAGAAGTTCTTCGTCAATTGTCGGACGCCCTGAAAGTTTTATTATAAGATCTTTATTATTTAAAATATCTTTTATCCCTTGTCCTTTAAGGATAAACTCGTTGATATGATTTATTGGCAAAGATTCAAATTTAGGATTGATGGCTGCTACTTCTTTTAATTTGCCAATAATTTCATCACCATTGAATTCTTCTATGTGTCCGTCTCCATAGGTAACTTGGAGACGCTTGATAGTTGACCAAACAATTTCAGTCAAAGTACATGTCGTTTGAAAATGTCCTGTTGGTAGGATGTCTTCATCTTCCAGCAATGCATTGATGAACGCAGACTTACCTGAAGTCATTTGACCAATAACGGCAAGAGTGAACACGCCCTTAACAAAAGGCTCAGACAAAATCTTTATACCCTCACGTTGAAACGGCTCGTCATCTGGTATATGAATAACGGCTCGCAACTCGTCATAAAGTTCATTGGCTTTAATGACTTTTTCTCTAAGTTCTTTTAATTGTTCCATATTATTTTACGTTTTTATTTAATTTTTCTATAGTTAGAATATCAAAATCTCCCAACTCATTTTCCTCCCCCAAAAAGGTTTCTATATCGAAAGTTGTAATGTCATTTGCGATATCTATAATCTCAGATAATTCCGAAGAATTTGGCAACGTTGATTCGATTTTAATGTTTTCAAAGGCATTTGAAGTCCCATCAATGTAGGCAGCAAGGGACTCGTCTGAAATTGTAGCCAACAAATCAATCATAATAGTCCTCCTTTCTACCCATAACAAGGCGAAGTTGTATTAATGCTCGCCGATGTATATTATATAAATTGTCAACAGTCACCCCCATTTCTTCTGCTAATATTTCAGGGCGTACATCTTGTAAATCCAATACTTCAAGAACTTTACGATACCTTTTATTTGGCATTTTTGTTAAAATAGAGCGCAAATCCATACGTTGGTCTATTGATATTATATGGTTTTGGGATAGTCCCATTTTATCATTTAGAGTAGTCACAATTTCTTTTCCTATCAGTTCTTTGCGTTTCTTTTGAAAAAATCTAATAGCAACAACACTTGCCCATGTTATCAATTTACTACGAAAGTCAAACTGACGAATTTTCTTCCAATTGTCATTTGCCAAATATATGTATAGTTCATTTATCAATTCTCTTTTGTCTATATTGCCGTCAAAGATATTGAGTAGAATGTATGCAAACAAAGAAGAACATTTCTCAACGAAAAAATATTTAATAATCTTTTTATCGTTGTTCAGAATACCTTTGACAATATCTTCATCTGTGTAATTCATTGTTATCAATTAAGCATTTGCAGGAAACCACTTGGTACATATGCAGTTATCACCGTTACTAAATCATCCACAATTACCCCAACTCTCTGTTGTCCTTGCCAGCGTGCAACCCTTCCAACCACACCTTTGAATACACCATCAATAACCTTTACCAACTGTCCTTTCTCGAACTTAGGCACTTCACCTAATGATACGATGGTGTTGTCCGCATCGGCTGCGCAGATGATTTTGAGACTATCCATCTGATAGTCGGGAACTATCAATGGAATTTTCTCCATTCTGCACCCAACGTGGACGTGGCGATAATAAAAGCGGAGAAATGGGAGGTTTACGTTGTCGTAAACGTAGGTTTTAATTTCTTCTTCAGTACCATATGCGAAGAAAATATTTGGTAAACGTGATTCGGTAATAACTTTACGTTTACCTTTTATTAGTTTCACCACACTTGTAGTAGGATACCCCAGTTCGGGATAAGAAATAGTTTATAAAAAAGTTGGTAGTCTCACAAAT
>OQVT01002878.1_pt1 | contig 11085 bp, 6 predicted proteins | sample 1691561 | NCBI WGS metagenome assembly OQVT01 (sample SAMN03418260, study PRJEB22391) | human gut metagenome | biome: human-gut; feature: organic feature; material: feces | host: Homo sapiens | place: Tanzania | collected 2013-01
CGGTAACTACGACTTTGTTTTTACCTACGGTGAGTTGGTAAGTGTAGCTCTTGCCAGCTTCGAAAGTGGCAGGGGTGGTGGTGAGCGTTTCTGTTGTTTTGCTTTCTCCTTCTGCTACTTCAAGAGTGAGGAAGGGGGTGGTGGTGCTTGGGGGGGTATAATTTGGATCGATAAGGGCATAGAATTTGTTATCGTTGTGCTTATAGACTTTCACACCACAGATGCTGAGGCTATTGATGTTATTGACTGTGGCACCGGCATATTGGTCGTTGAACTTTGCAACGTCCACTACCACACGTGCCATTTGGCGCTCCATGGTGAGGGTGAGTGTATTGCCATTGGTATTGCTTTGCTTGTCTTTGTAGCTCATGAAATCGGCGTCAGCCAATGATTTCTCTGTGGGGTATTCTGTAGGCTGAGTGATGGTTCCACCATTATAAGAAGCAGGGTAGTAGGCGGTGAAGTTCATCTCATTACTTTCCCATTTCAAGAACTTGCTATCTTGTGGAATCCATTCTGATCCGTTAAACCTATAGGCCACGGCATCCTGTCCGTCAGCCTTGACGCTAATCTCGTCGTTTGGGTTGAACTTCTTCTGCGCATCGGCATCACCCAGTGGATTACTGCGAGTGAATCCATCGGCAGAAGCCTTGCCCACCTCTGCGGTGATATGCACCGCATCAGGGTCGTTATGGAATGATGAGAGGATATCATCTTCCGACGAACAGCCTGCAAAAAGCAAGCCTACAACACCCATTATACCTAATATCTTATTCATCGTCTTTATATTTTATATTTTCTTTCGGGATTGAATATTTGTTTTTCGATTTTCTATTCTATAGGGTTGTTAGATGCATCCTTCACGGTAGCGCCTCCAGAGCCTTTCCTCCAGTATGGAGGAAGATAATCATAATTGTTTGCTGATAACGCATTATAGGCAGCCGCATCATTTACTATGAGAGTACGGGGTTCTGCCTCGGTTCCAGCTTGCTCAAGCCAATATTTAAAACAATCCAATTTTGAAGTAATTTGGTCGCTTAGTGCCAACATTTTGACGGTTGATAATCGTAAGCAACCAGAGAACATCCAACTATAGCATCCATCAGCCAACGTCTCAGCAGGCAAAGCTGGAGCATTTATAAGATTTGCACAACCTTCGAACATGCTACTATAGCATCCATCAGCTAACGTTGTAGCAGGCAATTCTGGTGCAGAGGCCAATAATGTGCAGCTTTTGAACAAATTGCAGAATCTGGCATTTTGGGTATCTACTGTCTTATAGTTTTTATAATCCAGCAGCGTGCGGATATCACCATCGCAATATACTACATCTGATTCTGGATCAAATGTGATGGTTGAATATTCAGACGTTGAAAACGCAGTTCCATAAATGTTCGTGCCACGCAAACGAAGGTCGCCATTTTGTCCACCGAAGCTGACTTCTTCTTCTGCTACAACTTTCTTCCATTCGCCATCATTTACAGAATACTCAAGCCCTGAGATGGTGTAATTTTTGGTTGTCATCTTAAACGTTTGCCCCACATTTGCATGAAAGGTGACGTATGGTGCATAAATTACTTTGCCACCATCTATCGTTTGACCATTGTTCCAGTCGTTGACCTTGATGCCTTCGATGTCTATCTTGGTTTTACCTACGGTGAGGTCGTAGGTGTAACTCTTGCCTTTCTCCAATGTGGCAGTCTTTGCTGTGAGGGGCGTGCCATCGGCAGTCATATAGATCTTCACGGCAATGGCATCGGGAGATACCAAGGCAGTATAGGTAGTGGTTTCGCCACCATCACCTTGCTGTTTGGGACTGATCTCCACCTGTTGTGATGAGGCAGGAATACTCTTGCTGCTGACCACCACTACATGGTCTATCTTTGTGCCGGCAGGAAACTCCGTGGCAATCTTCTTGATGTTGATAATCAGACGTGCGGTCTGTCTGTCCATGCCGAGGCGCAACATACAGTCGGCAGGACGCGTGGTCGTGTTCACCGTGGCAGTCATATAGTCAGACTTCGCCATGGCGGCGGTAGTTGTCTGGTCGGCATAAACACAACCTGCGGTAAGGGAGTTGGTGCCATCGGCAGGATAGAAACTCTTAAACTGGAATGCTGTGGCTTTCTTGCGCCAAGTCAGGAAGTCACCGTCAACACTATTCCATTGTCCGTCGGCATACTGATACTGCACCGACTTGGTTTCGTTGGTGCCGTTGATGGTATAAGTAGCTTCAACGGCAATCTTGTCGTTGTTGACAAACTGCTGTTGTTCTGTTTCCGTGATGCCATCGGGAAGGGTTCGGGTTGTAGTGCCTACCGATGCGGCGATGCGCACCACATCGGCCTGTTCGTTCCAGTCTGATGAGTCTGACTCCGTGGAGCATCCTGCCAATAGTAGTGCGCCCATGCATGCGCAGAGATATCGTAGTGTTCTATTCATGTCCGATGTATATTCTTTCTTTTATAAAGGTAAGGCTTATGGCTGATCGGTTTAGCTTTTATCCTAAATAATATTCAAGTTTCGCGACTGAGGGAATTGATTGAAGTTAAAGACGTTATCACTCCCTACGGTCGTTCGGAAAGTTAAGAGACAATAGCCTTTTGCCGTAAGACGTAGGACATTTGTCCCTTAACTTCTCTCTAACTTCCTTAACTTCCCTTAACTTCCCCACATGCGAAATATAATATGATGTTTTTAATCGGTTTCCAGTGAGCCACCAGTGCCATCAGTCCATGCATTGGCTGTGATACCGTCCTTGCTGAGCACGAGCTTGTTGTCACCCAGACTCAGGTTGAGGGTGTATTTATTACCACTCAGGATGGTGATGTCTTTAGTGGGGCTCCACTCATATTTCTTACCTGTTGTGGTTTGCAGCGTTACAACGAAATAGGCTTTGTTGAGCTCCTGTGGCAGAACGATGCATGAGAATTGCTTCTTAGCATTTTCTTTTTCGTTGTTAGCAGAAGTGAAAGCGCCAGGAGTGGCAATAATATTCTCACGAACGCCATTGGTGCCGCTGGTTATCACATTAACCTTTACTGGATTGTCCCAAACGTCGATTTTTGCATTATTGTATATGCCACTAATCGTTGCTGATTGGATGGGATCGGCAGAGAGGCCGTCTTTTGTGTTGAACTCGGTTCCCAATTTTATATTGATGTCGAACAGGCAGAAAGCGTGGCTCAGGGTCAGTTGGAGTTTACCATCAGAGTTTAGATCATCTTTTGGGGTGAAGTTGTTGTTAAAGTAGTGCAACAAATCGTTTTTGGGATCTGTTGTTGTTTGGTCGCTCTTTAATTGGTAAGAGAATTCTTTAGAATTATTCAAACCATCATGTACTTCGTAACTGGCATCGTATGGTGCTACGGCAGCAATTTTCACTGGAGTTGCGGCATTCTGCCAGAGCAGTGTTTCGCTGCAGTTCCAACCTGTAGCGCCAGCATAAGTAAACCGTTTGTTGGCATAGGTGTATTTATTGTTGGGCACATTGACCACTGTCAGCGAGAAATCACCGTTGTAAGGAGAGATACCAGCAGTTCCTGTTTCACCGCCACGGGTCATGGGATTGCTTACACCGGCAGTAACACGGATGATGTTGTCCGTAGGATAGTTGTTGGGCACATTCTCCTGTTCATCGTTGTTGGTGCAAGCCATGGTCAGAGCAACCATTGCGCACGTCAGTATATTGATCTTTTTCATGTGATTTTATTTTTTTTTTACAGGATGAGCATTCTGATAGTATAGGGATTAGTCGAGGGCATCGCCATTGAGGGTTTCGCCAGTGCCCCATGGGTTGATGTTTACCGAACCGAGAGTAATCTCGTCGCGACCAACAATCAGGTTGACCACTGTCTGCTTGCCAGAAGCCAGTGAGATTTCATTAGCGTGAGTATAGGTGAAGGTCTTGCCATCGATGACGATGTCGATCTGCTTGAAACCGGTCTGAGGTACAACGATGCTTCTGTAGCTCTTGTTGGGCTCGGTAGCACCCAATGATACGGTGGCCTGGGTAGCATCGGGAGTCACAGCCTTGGTCAGCAGGTTGACGGTGGCTTTGTCTGCCATGCCTACTGCATTGACAGCGGTAACCTTGGCAGCGCCACCAAACTGAGTGCGGAAACTGAGGTTGACGGTGAGCTGTGCCATGACGTGGTCGAAGCTGAGCAATACAGGATTCTCAGAGGCTTTCATACCTTTGCTGTTGACCGCCACGAGCATGTCTGACTTTTCTTGGTCGGCAGGATCGAGCGCGTAAGCAGCCTTGGTAAGGTCTGCCACGGCAGCATCGAATTTAGGATAGACACCGATGAAGTAGTGGGTAGAGGTCATGTCTTTCCACAACATCTGCGGAGTAGCTTTCCACACTTTATTGTCCAGCGTGTTGATGGCATTATCTACCACGCGTTCGGCAGCGGCAGGAGCCACGGTAGCATTGCCTGTCCATGCAAAGACGCTAATCTGGTCGCCGTTCTCGAAAGACTGAGAACCGTCGGTGTCAGTAGCCACACGAGTCATGTCGCCGATAGAGGTCGATACGGTGATGTACTTGGCAGCAGTGCTGTCGTTGTCATTGTCGCAACTTGCCAGCGTGATGAAGGCTGTTGCTACCATTGCGGTAAGAATAAAGTTCTTTTTCATTTTGCTTATGATTGTATTATTGTTATTAATGCTTGTTGATGATCTTTGTTGTTTTCGTAGCTTCTTATTTTCCTTATATATTATATTCAAGTTTTGCAACTGAGGGAATTGATTGAAGTTAAAGGAGTTATCACTCCCTACGGTCGTTCGGGAAGTTAAGAGACAATAGTCTTCTAGCTTAAACTTAGGACATTGGTCCCTTAACTTCCCTCTAACTTCCCTTAACTTCCCCACATGCGAAGCTCAGAAAATAAAAAAGAGGGTGAGTCATCTGCTTGTGACACACCCTCTTTTTGGCTTTTTATTTCTTTTTCTTCTTCTTCTTTTTGATGCCGAAGAAATCGCGGAGGCCGTTGAAGTCTTTCTTCATGATGAGGCCGAGACCCTGCGTGTTCAGACTGTTGCGCGTAAAATAGCGGTCGTTGGTCTGATTGTACATGCGTATGGCGAGGTTGCCGTTTGGGAAGATGAGGTAGCGGAGGTCAAAATCGCCGATGAAACTCTGCGTGGCATTCGGATTGTCGCGATAACCGAACTGACCATTGAAGAGCAAACGGTTGTTGAGCAGCTTGCCGCTCAGAATGCCCTCATACTCGGCATTGTTGAAACCTTCATCGCCCGTGGATATGTTGGCACCGAAATTCCAGTTGTTGCTCTTCACCACGTTGGAAAGTACGGTGTTGAGCTGCTGCGAGATGGTACCGCTCAACAGACTCTGCATCGCCAGCGATGTCTGACTCTGCTGTTCGCCATCCTCGCTCACCTGGTTGTTGTTGGTCTGAGCGTAGAATCGACCGATGCCCAGAAGATAGAGCACCTGCTGGTTCATCTCTTCCTGAGAATTGATGAGCGAATATATCATCTGCTTCGCATCGCTGTTAACCGTAGGCAGGTCCATAGAGAAATCTACCTTTGGCGATTGAGGCGTGCCGGTGATGTCCATCAGGCAGTCTACGCGGATGTTGTTGCCCGAGAACGAACGGCCGATGCGAAGGTCGCTCAGCGGCACTCCGTTGACGGTATATTTAGCCCGCAGGTTGAGTGGGGCATTGTATGGATTACCTCCGAAGGCAATGGTTCCGCCAGGCATGAACTCGAACTCTTTCTTGATGAGATTCTGAATGGTGAGCTTGTAGGTGCCATGATCAACCACATAGTTGCCAAACATATCGAACGAGCCTTTGTTGAAGTAGTTGGCGCGAATCACACCATCGCCGTTGAGGGTGATGTAATCGCCCGACTGCTCATCCATCATCAGCTTGAGCGTGAGGTTCTGGTTGGTATTAACCAGGAAATTGATGCGCATATCTGATTCGAAATCGATGTCATCATCCACCTGCTTGGTGGTTGAAGGATGGTTCAGACTGTCCATGATATCCGGCACAATCTCATGCCAGTGGATAAAACTCTTGTCGCTGATGGCATCCGGACTTGCCACATTATATACAAAGATGCTGCCCGGTTCGGGTTCGGCGTTGATATCGATGACGGTTTCGCCGCTCTTGCCGTGGATGCCTACCTCGCCCGTGGCATAGATGGTGCCATAGAAGGTGTTGTCGCCAAACTCGCGGGTATCGAAGCCCAGGAAGTTGTGCGCCTTGATATCGAGGTCGTAGCTCAGCCTGGTGAGGTGCTTGTGGTGGATGCCTCCGCTCAGGATGGCTATGTTGCGGTTGCGGTCGAAGATGGTGTCATTCTCTATGAGAATATCATCTGGGATAGCGTGGGCATGGAGCGCATCGAAGGTATAATCGGTGTTGAGCTGCTTGAGGTGCACCTTGCCGTGAGCGGTAAGGTCGCCCACGAGATTGATGTTCTTCAAATCGCCCACCACATTGAGATGACCATCGCCCCAGGCTTCTACCTGATTCATGAAACTGCCGCAGAAATTCTCAAGGAATTTCATGCTGGTGCCCTGAGCATCAATACCCAGGTCGATATAGTTGCGCTTAGGCGAGACGTATCCGTTGATGAGTGTCTGATGCTCAGGACCGTCATCGGCAACTGCATGAATATCAATCTGTTCGAGCTCTTTGTTGAAGTTAACTCCAGCATGGAGCACACCGAGCGGACCGTTTTCGAAGGTAAACTCTTTTACATCCAGCTGGGCGTAGGCATCCGGGTCGTTGAACAGGCTCTTTACTACCGCCTTGCCCGAAGCTTTACCGGTGAAGTCTACCGAATGGAAATTGATGAGGTTCAGCACGTATGCTACATCTACATCCTTCAGATCAGCTACGATAGAATCGGTCTTCTCGGGTGTAGCGAGACCCGAAACGATGACGTGCTGCTGATCGTGGCTCACGGCAAAATGATCTACCAGCAGGCGGTTCTTGCTGTAGATGATGTCGGCAGGATGAACCTCCCAAGGTGTGCCGTCGATTCTGATTTCAGACGGATGTATGCTGACGTGGGCGGTAGAAACATTGTCCTCGTTCTTGAAGAACTGCGCCCTCGCATCGATGTTTCCCTGGATAGGGAGTTTTGCCGAATGGTTGTTGTAGAAGAGCTTGGCGAAGAGATGATTGTCGGCGGCGGCTGCCTTTACGTGGATAGCCGGACCGTTATCGCCCCATTTGCCCTGTCTGATCTGTGCATCTACCTTGAGCGAATCGTTGATGGTGTGCAGACGCACTTTGGCTCCATGATAGTCTTTGCCGCCATAGTTGAAGCCAGGTACGTTGGCGTAGATGTTGACGGTTTTCTCAGCATCGTTCATGAATCCATCTGCAAAGACAGGCTGCTCTATCTGCAGCGGAATGCCCAGCATGCGCTGAAGAATCTCGGTAGAGGTGATTTCTGCCTGGAAGGTGAAATGGTTCTTTGCACTCCTGTCTACCTTGCCAATGCCCGGAAGGGTTGGCAGTTTGCTGGCTACCAGGTTGGTGAAACTCTTGGCGAGGGTGGCGTAATCGTACTCTCCGTCAACATGGATGCTGGCGAATGGGGCTTCGAGGTCGAAATAGCTGTCATTGCCCTGGTTCTTGGCGCTGACGGTGATGTCGTCGAGACTGTAGGTCTTGTCTGATACCTTCAGTCCGAGGATGGTTGGCAGCAGATGCTGTACATGGGCTGTTGCGGCATACTGCTTGCGCGGGATGGAGTAGGAGCCTTCTACCTGGATGTTGGCGTTAGGGTCGGCGATGGATGCGAGTCCCTCTACCAGCCCCTGCTTATAGCTGCCGTCTATCTGAATGTTGCGGTAGCTGTACTTGTTGAAATCGAAGCGTGGAATGCTGCCCTTGGCATAGAAATGCTGTTTGTTGCCGTGAGCCGAAAGTGAGGCTGCCAGAATGCCAAACTGCCTGTTATCGAGGATGCGGCCCAGGTTGATGCCCTGGGTGTTGATGCTTGCCTTGAGCTCATCGCCAGCTTTTTCGGCCTTGATGGCTACTTCGCCCACACCAGTCTTCAGCTGGCCATGGGTGCCTGCTTTCTTGCCTGCACCATAGACTTCACCTATATAATATATGTCGCCCAAGCGTAACACTTCTTTCGGAATGCTGATGCGTTTGCCCAGATTTCTGGAAACCTCTCCGATGCCATCGCCTGATATCTTGAGGGCTGAGATGTTTGCCTTCCAGCGCAGCATGCGGTCCCAATCGCTCACACGGCCATTTGCCCGGAGCAGCAGACTGCCGCTCTGGGTCTTGAACTCGAGGTCATGGATGCGGGCTGAGGTGCTGGTGCCCGAGAACTGGAGATGAAACTGCAGGGCATCCTTGAACTTGCTGAACTCAGGAACGAAGCAGGCAATATCGGCAAGCGTGATGGTGGATGGCTTGATGCCGCCCTGAAACTGGAGTGTAGGCTTCACGATATGCTTGTTCTCGATGCGGTAGGTTGCGCGCAGGTCGTTGAGCTGCAGCTGGGAGTGGGGAAGTTCGATGCTGAAGTCTCTGAGCAAGGCTTGCTGCTGGTCAGCATCGAGTTTGAATCTCAGATTCTTGAGTTGAAGTCCTGATTTATCCTTCAGCGCTATCTTCTTGACTGTCAGATGAATATCTTTATCGGTGAGATGGCTCAGGATGATGTGGGCAGAAAGGTCTCTGATGCCTAGATGCTGCGGCGAGAAGACGCCTGGCTTAGGCGCAATATCGCGCTGGTTGTAGGCAACGGCACCATGACGGATAATCAGGCTTCCGATGTGCAGGTCGAGCGGAGTGTGACGGGTGGTATCTTTCGATGCCAGCGAATCGAGCACGAACTGGATGTTCATCGGACTCTTGGCATCCTGCTTGTAGATGTTGGCGTTGAGACCGAAGAGCTGGGCAGATGAAACCGAAATCTTGCCATCCTTGAGCGGCAGGAAATCAAGCTTGGCTGATACGCGCGAAGCACAGATCATGCTGTCGCCTTTCTGGTCGAGCATCATGACATCATCTATGATAATGCGGTTGAAGAAGCCCAGATTCACCTTTCCGATACTTACCTGAGTGCCGAATTTCTGAGCCAGCGCACCGGCTACTTCAGAGCCGATGAAGGCCTGTACTGGTGGCACGTGCAACAGTACGACAAGCAAAAAATAGACAGCTGCCAGCGTCCATATAATGCTATTGATGATATGTTTTAAATGTTTCAGAGTTGCTTTCTCTAGTTTACAAAAATGTTACTAATTTGAATTTTGCGACAAAATTACTGAAAAATCGGCATAAAATCGAATAATTCACACAATTTTTCTTTTTTATATCACTTTTTTTCACTATTTTTGCAGCACGTTTAGAAGTTTCAGCATAGAAGTAGATAAAATATATGTTTTATGGCAGATGGCCAGTATAGCGTCTTGATGAGGGCGCTGAAGCATATATCTTGAAGTGATTAGTAAGTTTATATTTAATATTTTTTAATGTAGTTATGGCAAATGTAATTAAGTTACGTAAAGGCTTGGACATTAACCTTACGGGTAAGGCTTCCAAGGATGTAACGCTCCAGGTGGCTCAGGCTGGCGAATATGCGCTGGTTCCTGCGGCTTTCGTGGGCGTGACTCCTAAGGTGGTGGTACGCGAGGGCGATCATGTTAATGCCGGAGACGCCTTGTTTGTGAACAAGGCTTGCCCAGAGGTGAAGTTTGCCTCGCCAGTGAGCGGTGAAGTAACCGCCATTGAGAGAGGGGAGCGCCGAAAGGTGCTCTGCGTGAAGGTGAAAGCCGACGCAGTACAGACCTCTACGGATTTTGGTAAGAAAAACGTTGATGCATTAGATGGTGAGGCTGTCAAGCAGGCGCTGCTTGAGGCTGGTCTCTTCGGATACATCAACCAGTTGCCTTATGCCGTGTCCACAACTCCTGACACCAAGCCTAAGGCAATTTTCGTTTCCGCTCTCCGCGACATGCCGCTCGCAGCCGACTTTGAGGTAGAACTCGAAGGCAACGAAGAGGCTTTCCAGACGGGTTTGACAGCCTTGAGCAAGATTGCGAAAACTTATCTTGGCGTTGGTGTAGAGCAGCACTCTAATGCGCTCGGCGAGGCTAAGAACGTAGAACTCAATGTATTCGACGGTCCTTGTCCGGCAGGTAATGTAGGCGTACAGGTGAACAACATCGACCCGGTAAACAAGGGCGAGGTGGTTTGGACAGTAGATCCAGCATCGGTTATCTTCTTCGGAAGACTCTTCCTGACAGGTAAGGTTGATTTGCACAAGACTGTAGCTGTGGCTGGTAGTGAAATCAAGACTCCTGGCTATGCTGAAGTATTGGTAGGTACACCTTTAAGCAGTTTTGTAGCCAATCAGCTGAAAGCTGTTGACCATGTGCGACTTATCAATGGTAATCCTCTTACTGGTGTAAAGACAACTACAGCCGATTTCGTAGGTGGTCATACATCAGAGATTACAGCCATCCCAGAGGGTGATGACAACGACGAGATGCTGGGTTGGATTCTTCCACGTACCGATCAGTTCTCTACATCGCGTTCATATCTCTCCTGGCTCTTCGGCAAGAAGAAGGAGTATAATCTCGATGCCCGCGTGAAGGGTGGCGAGCGCCACATGATCATGAGCGGCGAGTATGACAAGGTGCTTCCTATGGACATCTATGGTGAGTATCTCATCAAGGCAATCATCGCAGGCGACATCGACAAGCAGGAGCAGCTCGGTATTTACGAGGTAAGCCCTGAAGACTTTGCTGTGGCTGAGTTTGTAGATTCATCTAAACTCGAATTGCAGAAGATTGTACGCGATGGTCTGAACACCCTTCGCAAGGAGAACGCTTAGTTTTAGTTCTATTAATTATTTAAATAATGAGTGCATTAAGAAATTATCTCAATAAGATAAAGCCTAACTTCCAGAAGGGAGGTAAGCTGCACGCCTTCGAGAGCGTGTTTGACGGTTTTGAGAGCTTCCTGTACGTGCCAAATACGACAGCGAAGAGCGGAGCCAGCATCCACGATTCCATCGACTCGAAGCGCATCATGAGCTTTGTGGTAATCGCCCTGATTCCTGCATTGC
>OQVT01002880.1_pt1 | contig 11082 bp, 14 predicted proteins | sample 1691561 | NCBI WGS metagenome assembly OQVT01 (sample SAMN03418260, study PRJEB22391) | human gut metagenome | biome: human-gut; feature: organic feature; material: feces | host: Homo sapiens | place: Tanzania | collected 2013-01
AGGTTGGCGGACCATCAAAGGTCTTCGCCATATTGTGCGGGATGGGACCGCCTGGGGTGGAGTGGCTATTGTCTGGGAGAGGGGTTGCTTCCTGTGGGTGAAGGGTATGGCTGGGGATAGTGGGGGAGAATGTTAAAGATTAAACTTTAAATACAATATACAAATGGAAGAAAGAAAGACTATTTATCTTTGTCTGGCTCACATGAGCGAGACTGGTGAGGAACAGAAATACGTGAAGGAGGCTTTTGATACCAACTGGGTGGTGCCTCTGGGTCCTAACGTGAATGGTTTTGAGGATGACCTCAAGGCTTTCGTTTCTAAGAACAGCGATGGCTCTGAGTTGTCTCGTGAGGTGGTGGCGCTGAGCGCTGGTACTGCTGCCGTTCACTTGGGTTTGCTGGCTAGTGGCGTAGGTCCTGGCGATGAGGTTTGTGTGCAGAGCTTTACTTTCTGTGCTTCTTCTCATCCTATTACTTATCTCGGTGCTACTCCTGTATTCATCGATTCTGAGCCTGATTCATGGAATATGGATCCGGAGTTGCTGGAGAAGGCGATTATTGATCGTAAGGAGAAGACGGGTAAGTATCCTAAGGCGATTGTTCCTGTTGCTCTCTATGGTATGCCTTATGATTGCGATAAGATCATGGCGATTTCTGAAAAGTATGGCATCCCTGTAGTGGAGGATGCTGCTTCGTAAAAAGCCGAATTTGAAGCTTGACGGAGTACGCAAAAATCTTATCGGACACCTGCAGACCAATAAGGTATCGCAGATTGTCGGCGAGGTTGATATGATAGAGTCGGTCGATTCGCTCAAGGTTGCAAAGGAAATCGGAAAGCAGTCTGTCAAAAAAGGACTTGTGACCGATGTTTTGTTGGAAGTTAATATCGGCAGGGAAGAGTCAAAAACGGGATTTATGCCCGAAGCGGTCGATGAAAGCCTTTGCGAAATTGCCCAAATTGAGGGAATTCGCATTTGCGGATTGATGACAATTCCGCCGATTTGTGAAAAAACCACAGAACTTTGTAAATTTTTTGAGAATATATACAATATGTATGTTGACATTGACTCAAAAAAAATAGATAATGTATATATGAAAACTTTGTCTATGGGTATGTCGTCGGATTATGTTCCGGCAATACTCAGCGGATCTAATCATGTAAGAATAGGTTCAAAGATATTTGGACCGAGAATATACTAAAGCAGGAGGATACAGAAATGAGTTTGAAGGATAAGTTGAGCAACATTCTTAAAGTTTCGGAAGACGAGTATTATGATGTTCCCGACTCTGAGGGCTATGAAGAAGTTGAAGAGCCCGAAGAGGAAGATTACGAGCCTGTTCCCCGTTTTTCACAGAGAGGCAACCGTGAGGCTAAGAGCGATCACAAGGTTGTCAGCATAAATACAACCGCAAAATTACAGGTTGTTCTCACAAAGCCGAAGTCAATGGAAGAGGCGAGAGGCGTTGCGGACAATCTTAATCAGAAAAAGACCGTTATATTGAACCTTGAATCCGTAAACGGTGAAACCGCAAGGAGAGTCCTTGACTTTTTAAGCGGTGTTACCTATGCCAACAAGGCTACAATGCGACAGGTTGCAAGCGATACGTTTATGATTACTCCGTTCAATGTTGATGTAAACGGAGATCTTTTGAGCGAGCTTGGTAATAACGGCTATGTTTTTGATAAATAATATAATTTCAGTCAGAAGTGGGGATAACAAATAATGCTTACACCGGATCAGATTAAATCAAAAGAATTTCACACCACGGGCAAAAGCTCATACAAGGCAGAGGAGGTTGACGAATTTCTCAATGAAATTCACGCTTCCTATGACCAGATGTTCCGTGAGAACGCTAACATCATTAAGAAAATGAGTATTCTTGCCAACAAGGTTGAGGAATACAAGAAGGACGAGGACAGCTTGCGTCAGGCTTTGCTCTCGGCTCAGAAGCTTGCAGACAGAATTGTCTCGGAGGCAAAGGAAACCTCCGAAAAGCAGCTTTCAGAGGCTTCACAGCAGGCGGAGGGTATGCTTTCGGACGCTTCTCAAAAAGCGGAGAAAATTCTTGACAACGCTCAAAGAATGGCAGACACTAAAATCCACGAGGCAAACAAGCAGGCGGATGAGATTATCGGCGGAATTAACCGCAAGGTAACTCAAGAAAACCTTGTTCTTGAAATGCTTAAAAAAGAGGTTGCCGCTTTCCGTACCAAAATGATGGATATGTATAAGGAGCACTTGACTTTGCTTGACAGACTTCCTACATATTCCGAGGAAACGGAAGAAGTACAGGACATTGAGCCTGAGGCGGCACAAGAAGCAGCCGAAACACCTGTTGAAGAAACCGTTGAGGCTGAAGAGGTTGCAGAAGCTGCTGAACCCGTTGAGGAAACAGTCGAAGAAGAACAGGCAGAAGATGTTGTCGAAGAAGCAGATGAGGAGTCTGTTGAGGAAACAGAAGCCGAAGATGATACCTTTGAGCTTACCGATATTGAGAATATCCTTGATGATGCGGACGAAGCAGATGAGAAAGATGCTTTTGTTCTTGATGAGACTGCATTTGAGGATGAGCCTGAGGATGAATTTGAGGATATTTCCTCCGACACTTCCGAGGATAACGGCGGCTTTTCACTCAATATAGACGAGCTTGATTTTGACGATGATGACGACAGCGAAATAACCGCAGACGCAGACGATTATGAGTCTGTTGACGAGGTTGAGGATGAAACGGGCGACGAAGATGATGACGGTGCAATTTCATTCAAAAAATTCTTTAAGAAGAAATAATTCAGAGGTGGCACGATGCTTCAGGCAATCACAATAATTATTATAGCATTTTTAATAGCTATCGATCAGCTTATAAAATTTGCGGTCTTGAAGCATCTTGAACCCATCGGTTCAATTACGGTAATTGATAAAGTATTAAGTCTGACATATGTAGAAAACACGGGGGCGGCATTCGGCTCATTTAGTGGATATACAAGGGTATTGAGCGTTTTCACGGCGCTTGTGCTGATTGTCGGACTTATTTATTTATTATCGGGAAGAATTCACTCAAAGGTTGTCTATTGGGGACTGACTCTTATAATTTCGGGCGGTGCAGCAAACCTTATCGACAGGGTCGGCAGGGAATTTGTCATCGACTATATCGACCCGCTGTTTATAAAATTCGCTGTTTTCAATTTTGCGGATATACTTGTAACGGTAGGTGCGTTTATTGTCATAATCTACCTGCTGTACGATATTATCAAGGACTCAAAAACCGATAAGGCAAAGAAATAATATGAACAGTATCAGTATAATTGCCGATGTTGAAAGCGACGGCGAGAGAATAGATAAATATTTGTCCTTTATATTCCCCTCAACCTCACGAAGCTATATTCAAAGGGCGATTGAGTCGGGAAATGTAAGCGTAAACGGAAAACCCGTTTCTAAAAATTATAAGTTGAAAACAGAGGATAGGGTGGAGTATCTTCCGCTTGAACCCGTAGCATTGACGGTTGAGCCGCAGAATATTCCGCTTGATATAGTCTTTGAGGACGACGACCTGCTTGTTGTCAATAAGCCTAAGGGTATGGTCGTTCATCCTGCGCCCGGCAACTATGAAAACACGCTTGTAAACGCTCTTATGTATCATTGTAAGGACAGCCTTTCGGGAATTAACGGCGTTTTGCGACCGGGCATTGTCCACAGAATTGACAAAAACACCTCGGGGCTTTTAATTGTCGCAAAGAATGATTTTGCGCATAAGGGTCTTGCCGAGCAGATAAAAGAACACAGCTTTACAAGGGAGTACCGTGCCGTTTGCATAGGTCATCTGAAGCAGGACGAGGGTACGGTTGTAGCTCCTATCGGCAGAAGCACAAACGACAGAAAGAAAATGACCGTAACCGACAAGAATTCAAAAAATGCGGTCACTCATTATAAAGTTTTGGAACAGCTCAACGGCTATGACTATTTGAGGTTAAGGCTTGAAACGGGCAGAACTCACCAAATAAGAGTTCATATGGCATATCTCGGGCATCCGCTTGCAGGCGATGATGTTTACGGCAAACCGAGGAACGCCGCCGAGCAAAGGCTTTGCGGTCAATGCCTGCACGCAGGACTTATCGGGTTTGTTCATCCGAGAAGCGGCGAATATGTTGAGTTTTCTTCAGAGCTTCCCGAGTATTTCACTCGGTTTATGAAAGGGTTGTAAAATTTGGCAGAGAAACAGATAAAAACAGATTTTTCCGATTGGCTTGTGGTGTCCGATATTGACGGCACGCTCAACAATAAATTGAGACGCTTGCCAAAACGCAATTATGACGCCATAAACGAGTTCGTGGTTGAGAAAAAGGGCAGATTTACTCTTGCCTCGGGCAGAAATGTCAGCTCAATCCGCAAGCCCTATGAGTCGCTTCCGATGATTGCCGGCACGCCCGCAGTCATACTTAACGGCGCAGGCATATATGATGTTATGAACGATAAAATTCTTGATTTTACGCCGATAAATCCTATGGGATACGAGCTTTTTAAGTCAGCTATGAAAAAATTTCCCATGCTGGAGGCTTATATTCTCACAAGCAGAGAGGGATATGCCGTAAATTCGCATATTTTTGCCGAAGCTATGCTTATATCGGACGATTTGCCCCATAAGCGCTTCAAAAAGGCAGACGAGGTTCCGCCCGACGATTGGGGAAAGGTAATTTTCCTCGGTATGCCGACGCTTATAAGCTCAGTCAAAAAGTACCTTTACGGCGCAACGGATACAAGCGTAAACCTTATGTCGTCGTCAATAGCCTCATTTGAAATGGTGGAGCAGGGCGTGCATAAGGGTACGGCGATTATGAAAATCGCAGATATGTTCGGAATAAAAAAAGAGCATACCGCCGCAATCGGGGATTATTTCAACGATTTTGATATGCTCAAAACAGTCGGATTGCCTGCTTGCTGCGGTCAGGCACCTAAAGAAATGCACGAAATAGCAAAATTCGAGGCTTGCCATTGCAACAAGGGAGCCGTCGGAGATTTGCTCAATTATATAATGTACACATATAAGGAGAACTGATTATGGACGCTATGAAAAAGAAAGAATTGCAGATTTTTGCTGCAAAGGCACGCATAGGCGTTATTGAGGGCGTTTACAATGCCAAGGCGGGACATCCTGGCGGTTCGCTTTCAATTTGTGATTTGCTCGCTTATCTCTACAACGGAGAAATGAGCATTGACGCCTCAAATCCGCATATGGAGAACAGAGACAGATTTGTTCTTTCAAAGGGACACGCTGCGCCTGCTCTTTATGCAACGCTCGCACTCAAGGGATTTTTCCCCGTTGAAGATTTGAAAACTCTCAGAAAGTCCGACTCTTATCTTCAGGGACACCCCAATATGAACAAAATCCCCGGTGTTGATATGAGCACAGGCTCTCTCGGTCAGGGAATTTCAGCCGCTGTCGGTATGGCACTCGGCGCAAAGCTCGACAAGAAGGACTTCCGTGTTTATACAGTCCTCGGCGACGGCGAAATCGAAGAGGGCGAGGTCTGGGAGGCTGCAATGTTTGCCGCTAACCGTGGTCTTGACAATCTTGTTGCGGTTGTTGACTACAACGGACTTCAAATCGACGGCACAGTTGAAGAGGTAAATTCTCCTTATCCGATTGCCGACAAATTCAAGGCTTTCAAGTGGAACGTCGTTGAGATTGACGGACACGATTTTGACGCTATCGAGTCTGCACTTGAAAATGCAAGGGCAACAAAGGGCGTGCCGACCTGTATTGTTATGAAAACAATCAAGGGCAAGGGCGTTTCGTATATGGAAAACGCAGTAGGCTGGCACGGAAAAGCTCCGAACACCGAAGAATACGAACAGGCGATGACTGAGCTTAAAGCGGCTCTCGCAGAATTGGAGGCTTAATTATGGCAGATGTAATTAAATGTGCAACCCGTGACGCTTACGGTAAAACACTTGTTGAATTGGGCGATAAAAACGACAAAATCATTGTTCTTGACGCTGATCTCGCAGCAGCAACAAAAACAGGTATGTTCAAAAGCGCTCATCCCGATAAATTCTTTGACGTAGGTATCGCAGAGGCTAACCTTATGGGCGTTGCGGCAGGACTTGCGGCAACAGGTCATACCGTTTTTGCTTCTTCCTTCGCTATGTTTGCGGCAGGCAGAGCATTTGAACAGATAAGAAACTCAATCGGCTATCCGCACCTGAATGTTAAGATCGGCGCAACTCATGCAGGCATTTCTGTCGGCGAGGACGGCGCAAGCCACCAGTGCTGTGAGGATATTGCTCTTATGAGAACAATTCCCGGTATGGTTATTTTGAATCCTGCCGACGATATCGAAGCAAGAGCTTGCGTTTTGGCTGCTGTTGAGCACGACGGTCCTGTTTATATGCGTTTCGGTCGTCTTGCAGTGCCGAGAGTATTCGACGAAAGCTACAAATTCGAAATCGGTAAGGGCAATGTACTTGTTGAGGGTACAGACGCTACAATTATCGCTTCGGGACTTATGGTAAACGAGGCTTTGATGGCTGCCGAAAGCCTCAAGGCAGATGGCATTTCCGCAAGAGTTGTAAATATGGCTACAATTAAGCCTATCGACAGAGATATAATCATTGACTCCGCAAAGAAAACGGGCGTTATCGTTACTGCCGAGGAGCATAACATTATCGGCGGTCTCGGCTCTGCGGTTACGGAGGTTGTCTGCGAAACCGTACCCGTTCCCGTTGTTCGTGTCGGCGTAAATGACGTATTCGGTAAATCAGGCCCTGCGGTTGAGCTTTTGCACATCTACGGTCTTGACGCTAAAAACATCGCTGAAAACGTTAAAAAGGCAATCGCACTTAAATAATCAAAACAAAAGCAATACGGCATACTCTTTTCGGAGTGTGCCGTATTTTTTAGTGCTATTTTCTGTTACATTTTTTGTCAAAGCTCGGGTTGAACGCATAGAAATTCTTTTCGTTGAGCTTATCCGTCGCAAGTCGCAAGCCCTCGCCGAAGCGTTGATAGTGTACGACTTCTCTTTCACGCAGGAACTTAATCGGCTCTCGCACGTCGGGGTCGTCAACAAGTCGCAAAATATTGTCATAGGTCGTTCTCGCCTTTTGCTCCGCCGCCAAATCCTCGTGCAAATCCGTTATCGTGTCGCCCTTTGACTGAAAGGTCGTTACCGTATACGGTGCACCGCTTGCCGCCACGGGATAAATGCCTGTTGTGTGGTCAACAAAGTATTTGTCAAAGCCGCTTTTCTTAATCTCGTCTATTGAGAGATTTCTCGTAAGCTGATAAACTATCGCACCTATCATTTCAAGGTGTCCCAATTCCTCCGTTCCGATGTCGGTAAGCAAGCCTTTAAGCTCCGCATACGGCATTGAAAATCTCTGCGAAAGATACCTAAGCGACGCACCCAATTCGCCGTCGGGACCGCCGTATTGGCTGATTATAATCTGTGCATACTTAGGGTTGGGGTTCTTTATATTGACAGGGTACTGCAATTTTTTCTCATATTGAAACATCAGCAATCACACTCCTTAGTTACATCCCACGGCCACGGGTCTTTAAGCCATTCTTTACCGTCGGCAGGGCAGGTTATTGGACCGTACAACGCTTCAAATTCCTTAAGCATTGCCTTGTAAGCTGCCGTATATTCGTTATATTTCTTCTGTGCCTCAACATCGCCGGGGTGGGTGTCGAGATATATATGAAGCTCTAATGCCGCAAATTGCACCGAAGAAAGCTTGTATAATGCCGCTGTTCTGTTGCTCATATGCATTTACCTCCTAAAAACGGCTTGTTGAGGTCAGGGAAAACCGTTCCGTATTTCAATGCCGTTTCGGGTTTGTACATTGTCGTATCCGTTTGAAAAGGCACATAAGCCATTGTCGTGACAACTTTATCCGGCAAGACCGAAGTGCCGTAATACGAGCTTATGCTGCCGATATTCAATTCACAGCAGGACTGCTCGGGTATCGTGCATTTTTCTCTAATATCCAATGTAAACTCTCCTTGTAATTTTTTTGCTCCCCGTTTCATTATATGAGTCAAAACGGGGAATGTTAAAAACGGCGGCTTTCGTGCGCTATTTGTTGACAATCGGCGAAAAAAAGCGTATATTTATTTCACTGCAAAATTTAGTGTGTTTACGGAGTGTATTATGAATAGATTAAAAAAGTTCACAAGCTTAATTGTAATGCTTTTGAAATTTACTCTGTTTTTTTTATTGTTTGCAATATTCTTTTTGCTTTTCGGTATAAATAATGCGTGGCTTTTGCACGTTTCGAGAACTGCCGCCGTTACAATGTTTACTTTCGTTGTATTGGGACTTGCGTCAATGTCGATTTTCGGCGGATACAGTATAGGCATCAATAAAAGCAAGCCGATAATCAGCTCGCTTTCGCTTGCCACGTTCTTTACCGATGTTATCACTTATGTTCAGCTGTGCATAATGAACACGAACTCGGCTAATAACCAAACCTTTAAGTTTGAAGATTTGGACATACTTTTAATTGTCTATGTGCTTCAGCTTATAATGATAATCGCATTGACATATTTCGGAAATCACGTCTTTTTCACAATAAATTCTCCCGAAAAATGCTGCGTTATCACAACCTCAAAATATGCGCTCAACAGCGTTGTACCCAAGATTTTGAAATATAAAAAGCAGTATAATATTACTGATATGATACTTTTTACGTCGCCAGATTTGTTTGACATTATCAACCGCTGCGACACCGTGTTCGTGTATGATGTTCCCGTTTCGTCAAGGACGATGATAATTGAATACTGCTATGCCAACAACAAGAATATCTATTACAATTTTGAAATGTGCGACATTGTCGCTTTGAGAGGCAGAACAGCAATTTTGGACGATAAGCCGCTTTATGCTTCACAGGTTAAGGGGCTTACTATTGAGCAGAAATTCTTTAAGCGTTCGCTTGACGTTTTCGGCTCGCTCTGCGGTCTTATTGTTCTTTCACCGCTTTTTGCGATAAGTGCCCTTTGTATTAAGCTTGAGGACGGCGGAAAGGTGCTCTTTAAGCAAAAGAGGGCTACGCTCAACGGTAAGATTTTCTATGTTTATAAATTCAGAACAATGAAAGAAAAGAACTCCGTCAACCGTTCCGTTACAAGTGATGATGACCGTATTACAAAGGTCGGAAGATTTTTGCGTAAGTTCAGAATTGACGAGTTGCCGCAGCTTATCAATATTCTTAAAGGCGAAATGAGCATTGTCGGTCCTCGTCCCGAAATGGTTGAAAACGTTGACCAATATACTGATATGCTCTCGGAGTTTAGCTATCGTTTAAGAGTTAAGGCAGGACTTACGGGTCACGCACAGATAGCAGGTAAATACAACACCTCGCCAAAGGATAAGCTTGTGCTTGACCTTATGTATATTGAAAAATACAGCCTTTGGCTTGATATAAAGCTTATATTCCAAACGCTGACCGTCTTTTTCAAGGCGAGCGACAGCACGGAAGCTTTCGGCGAGGGCGAAGAATTTGAATTTTTCACTCAAGAGGTTGAAAAGGAAGAAAACAAGGAACAAGAGAAGTAAAAAAAGTCGGCAACAAGCCGACTTTTTTATTTATGTAATATTTTATTTTTTTAGCCTTGCTTCAAGTCTGTACAACGGCAAGCCCTGTTCGGCAAACCTCTGCTCGTATTCGGTTACGATATTTCCCTCGAAATCGCTGTTGTGCAAATCCCTGATAACGCTTGTTACCTCAAAGCCGTTGTTATTGAAGCTCTCGATTGAATATTCAAAGAAATCAAGGCTGTCGGTCTTTTGAACTATCAAAGCATCGGGAGTTAAAATCTTCTTGTAAATGCTCAAGAACTCGGGACTTGTAAGCCTGTGCTTTTCGTGTCTTGCCTTAGGAAACGGAGTGCTGAAATTCAAGAATATTTCCGAAACGCTGTGCTCCTTGATAAACACGGGGAGGTATTCAGCCCTCATTTCAAGAAAACGAAGATTGTCAAGCTTTTCTTCCTTTGCTTTTTCACAGGCAATTACCAAAACGCCCGGCACGCACTCGATTCCGACAATGTTTTTATCGGGGTTTCTCTTTGCGTATTGGGTTGCAAATTGACCTTTGCCGCAGCCTATTTCAAGCACAAGCGGTGCATCGTTTTTGAAATGCTCCGAAAAATCAATGTATTCGTGAACATTGTCGATATTTCTCAAATCAAAATCGGGTATTGAATAGGGGATACGAAGGTCACTGCAATTATCACGCCTTGTATCAAGATTTTTTAATTTTCTGAATCTCATTATATCACCGCATAGAATAATATCATATTTTTTTGGAATGTGCAACGTAAATTATCGGTGTTGAATTTTATTGAAATTACCATCTTGAACAAAGAACGTGTTTATGATATTATTTTAATATAAATTTTGCTTTGAGGTGTGAAATATGGCGAGAAGAGATAAAATAAATTATTACCTTGACCTTGCGGAGGCTGTTGCTCACAGAAGCACTTGCCTGCGCCGTCATTACGGAGCTGTTATAGTTTCAAACGATCAGGTTATATCGACAGGATATTCGGGTGCGCCGAGAGGCAGAAAGAATTGCTGTGATTTGAACAGATGTATTCGTGACGAGCTTAAAATTCCGAGAGGGGAAAGGTACGAGCTTTGCAGAAGCGTACACGCAGAGGCTAATGCGATTATCAGCGCTTCAAGGAATGAGATGCTCGGCGGCACGCTTTATCTTGTTGGACTTGAAAGTAATGATGTTGACTACGTCGAGAACGCAAACAGCTGTTCAATGTGTAAGAGAATGATTATAAATTCGGGCATTGAGCATATTGTTATCAGAGATACCAAGGACGATTACAGAATAGTCCACGTTAAAAAGTGGATTGACGACGACGATTCGCTTTCGGGCGTGTTCGGATATTAAGATATTAAATTAGCTATTCATCTCACAAAGTGAGGCAGGGTTTGTTCCCTGACCGAACAAACCAACGAAAACAAAACAATTATCGGCTGTTATCAATTTGAAAAGCAGACGAAACTTAAGGCTCCCTCTGACGGGCAACATATGCGACCGCCGCCTGTGGCGGATAAAGGGAGCATCTG
>OQVT01002881.1_pt1 | contig 11080 bp, 11 predicted proteins | sample 1691561 | NCBI WGS metagenome assembly OQVT01 (sample SAMN03418260, study PRJEB22391) | human gut metagenome | biome: human-gut; feature: organic feature; material: feces | host: Homo sapiens | place: Tanzania | collected 2013-01
CGACGCTCTTCCGATCTTTGTGTTGGTAACGTATCAAGGATATCCGCTTGGTTTTGTAAAGAACTTGGGCGACCGCGCCAACAACCTCTATCCCAAACCTTGGGCCATCCGCAGTTTGTAAAATTAAATAACGAGCGTATAGACTTTGTATTGTACGTCGTCTAATGCATATTCATAGCGGTTTGCAATAATCAATGAGAAATGCTGTTTAAATTGGGAACGACACCTCCGCACAGGAACTCAGGGCTGAACAAAATATTTTTAGGTCTGTTTCCTTACGGGTTTTGCGGGTATAACCTAGCGGAAGAGTAGATTTGATAACCACGGTAGTGGCGGTGTTATATTTTTTGACCAGTTGGATTGCATTTTCCAGTGCGGAAGTATTAAAATAGTTCAGCTTGGGGCGAAGCTTTATAGTTTTCATTAATGCAGTAACTATAACGTGGAATAGCGTATATTTAAACTCGCTATCGCTGCTGTTTTTTTCTTCAAGATATCTGTTGATGTTTGTTAAATCTATACATTCGGATATGTAGGCCTCGTTATCGCATCTGTTGGGATAAAGCAGAGGCACGATTATATGCATGGGGTCAAGATTTTTAACAAATTTTGCATTTTCTTCAATAAACTCACGTCTTGGTTCTACTTTATCACCCATTAAAGTGGTAAATGTTAAATCAATTTCGGATTCTGCTTCTTCATTCATTGTAACACGAAGAAGAACTCTTCGTTCCGGGTCCATAGTAGTTTCCCAAAGTTGCTCCGGATCCATTTCTCCAAGACCTTTGTAACGCTGGATTTTATTATTCTGGTCACGGCCTACTTCTGATAAAATCTGGTTCAATTCTTCATCACTGTATGCATACCAGACATTTTTATTTTTTTCCAGCTTATAAAGCGGTGGCTGTGCAAGATAAACATATCCCTGCTTAATCAATTCCGGCATAAAACGGTAAATAAATGTCAAAAGCAGAGTTGCAATATGTGCTCCATCCACATCGGCATCGGTCATCAGAATAATTTTGTGATAACGTAATTTATTGATATCAAAATCATCATGAATTCCCGTACCAAACGCAGTAATCATTGCTTTAATTTCTGCATTTGCATAAATTTTATCGAGTCTTGCTTTTTCTACATTTAAGATTTTACCACGAAGTGGAAGAATTGCCTGTGTTGCACGACTTCTTGCCGTTTTTGCGCTACCACCTGCGGAATCTCCCTCTACGATGTAAATTTCACAATTCTTCGGATCTTTATCAGAACAATCTGCCAACTTACCGGGCAGAGAAGCTGTTTCAAGAGCAGTTTTTCTTCTTGTTAAATCTCTGGCTTTACGGGCAGCATCTCTGGCACGCTGTGCTAAAATAGATTTTTCACAAATCATTTTTGCAACCATCGGATTCTGTTCCAGGTAATAAGTTAATTGTTCACTTACAATACTGTCTACTGCAGTTCTTGCTTCCGAATTTCCAAGCTTCTGCTTAGTCTGTCCTTCAAACTGCGGGTCTTCAATTTTTACACTGACAATCGCAGTTAATCCTTCACGGATATCTTCTCCAGATAAATTAGGCTCATTTTCTTTTAATAACTTTGCTCCTTTTGCATAATCATTAAAGGTTTTCGTAAGAGCATTACGAAATCCAACTAAATGAGTACCACCTTCGGGAGTATTAATGTTATTTACAAAACTGAAGGAACTTTCGTTATAAGAATCGTTATGCTGCATAGCTACTTCAACATAAACATTGTTCTTTTTTCCTTCAAAATAAAGCACATTATCATAAAGAGCTGTTTTACTTCTGTTCAAATAAGTTACGAATTCTTTGATACCGCCTTCATAATGGAATTCACGTTCAATCGGTTTTTCTCCTTCTTCGACACGTAAATCACGTAAAATGATATGTAATCCTTTGGTAAGGAAAGCCATTTCACGAAGACGTTGTTTCAAAATATCAAATTCATAAACAGTTGTTTCGGTAAAAATAGTTGCATCCGGTTTAAAAGTAACCGTAGTACCTGATTTTTCTTTTTCACAGGTTCCGATTTCTTTTAGTGGATAACAGACATGTCCACGTTCATAACGCTGCTGATATATCTTACCATCTGTATAAACCTGTACTTCCAACCAATCAGAAAGAGCATTTACAACAGATGCACCTACACCATGAAGTCCACCGGATACCTTATATCCTCCACCGCCGAATTTTCCACCGGCATGAAGAATAGTAAATACAACTTCCACTGCGGGAAGTCCTGATTTATGGTTAATTCCAACCGGAATACCTCTACCATTATCCACAACAGTAATGGAATTATCTTTATTGATTGTAACAATTATGGTATCACAGAATCCTGCTAATGCTTCATCTACTGCATTATCTACGATTTCATAAACCAAATGATGTAATCCTCTGCTTGAAGTAGTACCAATATACATACCAGGTCTTTTACGAACAGCTTCAAGACCTTCCAAAATCTGAATCTGGTCTGCTCCATAATTATTCTGTTCCATTATTTGCCTCCACTTTACCGTTTTCTACTCTGAAAATTTTATTAATTTCAAAACGGTTATTAATAAATTCATCCAATCCTGTACAGGTAATGATTGTCTGTATATCACCAATACTATTCAAAAGATAATTTTGACGATTGCTGTCTAACTCAGACAAAACATCATCTAATAACAATACAGGAGTATCTTTTGTTATTTTTTTTACTAATTCAATCTCTGATAATTTTAAAGAAAGAGCTGCTGTCCTCTGTTGTCCCTGAGAACCATATTTACGAATATCAATTCCATTTACAATAAAAGAAAAGTCATCACGATGTGGTCCAACCGACGTCATTTTTGTACGAATATCTCTTTCCTGACTGTTTTTCATTTTTTCTTCAAAATCAGAAATCAGAACATCAGGCTCATATTGTATAATGATTTCTTCTTTTCCGCCGGAAAGTTTTAAATGAATTTCTTTTATAATTTCACTTAATTGTTCTGCAAAAATTTTTCTGCGCTCTATAATTTTACTTCCATAGGAAACAAGCTGTGAATCCCAGATATTCAAAGTTTCTTTTAATCCGGGATTAAACGGAATATCTTTTAAAAGTTTATTTCTCTGATTGATAATCTTATTATAATTGTTCAAATTATAAAGATAGAAATTATCAAGCTGGCAAAGCTCTAAATCTGCAAATCTTCTTCTTTCCACAGGTCCGTTTTTTATAATGGATAAATCTTCCGGAGAAAAGAAAACTACATTTAATAAACCCAGTAAATCTGCTGCCTTTTTTAATTTATTACCATCTACAGCAATTCCTTTTGATTTATTTTTTCGAAGATGCATATCCACACGCTGTTCAATTCCATCTTTCTGGATATAAGTACGTATATGTGCTTCTTCTTTTTCAAAATTTACAATTTCTTTATCTTTACTCCCTTTGTGGGATTTCGTAGTTGCAGATACATAAATTGCTTCGAGAATATTTGTTTTTCCCTGAGCATTATCACCATACAAAATATTAGTTCCTTCATCAAAACTAATATTCAAGGTTTCATAATTTCGGAAATCTGCAAGTTCTAATGATTTAATAATCATGAATTAATTTACTACCTTTATCTGTTTATTTTCAAATTCAATCACATCACCGGAATAAATTTTCTTTCCTCTTTGTGTTTCGATACTTCCATTTACTTTTACAAGACCATCCTGTATTACAAATTTTGCATCTACTCCACTTTCCACAAGACCGGCAAGCTTTAATACTTGTCCAAGTTTTATAAATTCATCCCTTATTTTTACAGATTCCATAATATTACACTTTCTAAATCATTTTCCATTAAGCAACTGTTGTAAAGTTTACCGGTAAAATCAGATAAATATATTTTTCTTCTGAATCCTTGATAAAGCATGGTGCTTTTGGATTAACAAGATAAATATCAATTTCTTCATCATCAATTACACGAAGTGCATCAATCATAAATTTTGGATTGAAACCGATTAATAAATCTTTTCCCTGTTTAGTAATAGAGATTTCTTCATTCATACTACCAACGGTAGAATTCATCTTTAATTCCATACTTCCATCAGTAATATTAATAATAATTGGTTTTTTATCTCCTTCTTTTACAAGAAGAGTTGCTCTGTCAATAGATTCTAATAATTCTTTTTTATTAATTCTGACTTTTGTTTCATAATCACTGGATAACATCTGATCAATCTTGAAATATTCACCTTCGATCAATCTGGAAACGACAACAGTTTCATCAAATTCAAATACAATATGTTTTCCAGTAAAGAAAATGTGAACATCTTTATCTGCATCACCAGGTAATATTTTGCTTACTTCACTTAATGTTTTTCCGGGTACAACAACCTTTTTAGCTGGATAACTGTCTTTTAAGTTAATTTTACGAATAGAAATACGATGTCCATCCAGGGATACCACCTTTAAAACATCACCATTGATTTCAAATAATTCACCTGTCATCAATTTATTATTGTCATTATCCGCAATTGAGAAGATTGTCTGTCTTACAACTTCTTTCAATGTAAACTGAGAAATCACAATGGAATCTATTCGTTCAATTGAAGGAAGATAAGTAAAATCTTCTCCTGATTTTCCAATAATCGTAAACTTTGCTTTTTCACATGTAATATTTGTTTTTAATGATTTATCCACTTCAATTGTAACATCACTGTCTGGAAGCTTACGAACAATATCGAGGAATATTTTCGCATCAAGAGCAACTTGTCCTTTTTCCTGAATCTCTCCATCAATTACTGTTTCAATTCCAAGTTCCATATCATTTGCAATTAATTTAATGACACCTTTTGAAGCATCAAGAAGAATACATTCCAAAATTGACATTGTTGTTTTATTAGGTACTGCTTTTGAAACAATCTGTACTCCATTTAATAAATTTGATTTGCTGCATACTAATTTCATAACGTAACGCGTTCCTTTCAAATAATTTATTAATATATTTATTTAGTAAGATAAGTAATATAAGATGTTGATATGTGTATAACTCTTTTATTATACTATTTTTCAATAAAAATTGAAATGATAAACGGGTGGATATCAAAAAAACATCTTGTGAATAAATGTGAACTAATGTGGATTAATCTTCTTCATAATAATATCAATGTTATTCTTTAGTTCTTTGTTATCCTCAATATCCCCAACAATCTTTTTAATTCCGTGGATAACTGTTGTATGATCCTTTTTATTAATGTATTTTCCTATATTCTGTAAGGATTCCTGGGTAAGCTTTGATGCGACATACATATAAACCTGTCTGGGAAGAACATATTCTGAATTTCTTCTTTGAGATTTCATATCATCCACAGTAATTCCATAATGTTCCGCAACGACTTCAATAATATAATCCGGAGTAACTTGTCTTACTGTATTTGGAGAAATAATATCTTTTAAAGTTTCTTCCACAATTTCAAGTGTAATATCAACTTTGTTTAATTTTGAATATGCAATTACTTTATTAAATGCACCTTCCAGCTCACGGATATTTGATTTAATATTTGTTGCAATGTAATCAAATATTTTTTCATCTATTTCTTTATTATAATTTTCAGCATTCTTTTTCAAAATTGCCATTCTTGTTTCGTAGTCAGGTGGTTGAATATCTGCAATCAATCCCCATTCGAAACGAGAACGGAAACGTTCTTCCAATGTTTCCATTTCTTTTGGTGGTTTATCAGAAGAAAGAATAATTTGTTTTCCTGCAGAGTGAAGTTCATTAAAAGTATGGAAAAATTCTTCCTGCGTACTTTCCTTTCCTATTATAAACTGTACATCGTCGATTAAAAGAACATCAACGGTCCGGTATTTTTCACGGAGCTTTGTCATTTTTGATGCATTACCACTACGAATTGATTCAATTACTTCATTTGTAAACTGTTCGGAAGTAACATACAAAACTTTCATATCAGGATTCTGGTCCAAAATAAAATGTCCAATGGAATGCATTAAGTGTGTTTTTCCAAGACCTGCTCCTCCATATAAATAAAGAGGGTTATAAGCAACACCCGGAGATTCTGCAACTGCTAAAGAAGCAGAATGTGCGAATTTATTATTTCCGCCCACAACAAAAGTATCAAAACGATATTTTGAATTCAGATTTGCATTTTCATAATTAATATTGTAAACATTACCGGGAGCAGACAACATTTCATCTTCCACATCTTTTTCCAGGATAAAAGAAATGTCGTAAGTATGATTCATCATTTCAGAAATGGTTACTTGAAAATAACTTTTATATTTATTAGAAATATATTTTAATGCATGAGCCTGATCAGAAGGAATCATAATGGTAACAATATCATCTTTTATATTATTGAAACTTAATGGTTTCACCCATGTATTATAAGAAATATCTGATAAATCATATTCATTTCTTACTGTTTCTTTAATTTGATTCCAATTTTCTTTTAAATAAGTTTTGTTATCCATTTTGATATCCTTTTATTTTTAAAATTACTCTACTATATCTTAATATAGATTTGATAAAATTTCAAATAGTATCTCCTTGAAAAATAGTTGAAAAAGAATAGAGTTGACATAAATTTAATGGCTTATTTTCGCGATTGTGAATAACCTTTCGAAAATAATCAACAATATGCACAACGTTTTTATCATAAAAAATTGCTTGATTTAAACGAAATTTGTCGATAAATAAAAAGTTATCCACAAGTTATGCACAATTTGTGGATATATTTATGTAAATTAAATTCTAAAAAATCTAGGAAAATAAAGGGTTTTTACTTGACGGAAAGGAATGAATCTTATATAATCGACTTGTTATTTTCCAAAAAGATGATTTGTTTACCTTATATAAAGAAACGTAAGGTTTAGTAAAGGAGGTGTATCCGAAATGAAAATGACTTTCCAGCCAAAGAATAGACAGAGATCTAAAGTTCATGGTTTCAGAGCCAGAATGAGCACTCCTGGTGGAAGAAAAGTTTTAGCAGCCAGAAGAGCAAAAGGAAGAAAAGTGTTATCAGCATAGGCCGCGTAATGTGGCCTTTTTTTCTACAATGGGCAAAATTATGAATATGAAATTTTCAGAGTCACTTAAAAAGAATAATGATTTTCAAAAAGTATATCGGAATGGCAAATCTTATGCCAACAAATATCTTGTTATGTATATTTTGGAAAATAATACCGATAGAAACAGATTAGGAATCAGTGCCAGTAAAAAAGTAGGAAATAGTGTTGTCAGACACAGAGTTACAAGATTAGTAAGAGAAAGTTACCGGCTACATGAAAATATATTTAATAGTGGTTTAGATATAGTAGTCGTAGTGCGAAACAGTGCATCTTCTATTTCATACTTCGAAATGGAAAGTGCATTATTACATCTTGCAAAGCTTCATCAAATCATTCAGACAGTCTGATGTTTGATGTAGAAATCAGAATCTAATATGAAAAAAATATTGATTTTATTAATTGAATTCTATAGAAAATATATTTCTCCGTTAAAAACTACCAAATGTCCTTATATACCATCCTGTTCGGAATATGGGTTGGAAGCAATTAAAAAATATGGTGCATTAAAAGGTGGTTTGCTTGCATTATGGAGAATTTTAAGGTGCAATCCTTTTTCAAAAGGAGGATATGATCCGGTACCTTAACAATTTATGGAATGAAATTTTGGAGGAAAAAAATTGACAGGTATTATTTTAACACAGTATGGCGGTAAAATAATTGGACCAATTGCAAAAATTCTTGGTTATTTAATGAATGCAATATTTGAATTTTTAAATTTAATTAAAATTCCAAATATTGGTTTAAGTATCATTATTTTTACAATTGTAATTTACTTATTGTTAATGCCTTTAACTATCAAACAGCAGAAATTTTCAAAGCTTTCTGCAAAAATGAATCCGGAACTTCAGGCAGTTCAGGCAAAATATAAAAATAAAAAAGATAATGAATCCATGATGGCAATGAATGCCGAAACAAAAGCAATTTATGCAAAATACGGTGTTTCACCAAGTGGTAGTTGTTTACAATTATTAATTCAGATGCCTATTTTGTTTGCACTTTATCGTGTAATTTATTCCATGCCTGCTTATGTATCCAGAATTAAAGAAGCATTTGGTATCATTGCGGATTCAATTATTTCATCAGGAAAAGTTGCTGAAATTCAGAACTTAAAGGCAGCAGCAGCATATGCAAGTAATTTTAGTATTAATGAACGTGATGCAATTATTGATGTTCTTTATGTTATGAATAATAAAGACTTAGCATCTTATGCAGTAGGACATGAAGATATTCTTGAAAAAATAAGCCATTATAATAACTTTTTAGGAATTAATATTGCAAACTCTCCATCTTTTATGATTAAAGATGCCTGGGGTGCAGAAGGTGGACCACAGATTTTATTAATTATTGCAGCATTACTGATTCCGATATTAGCAGCATTAACACAGTGGCTTAACGTAAAATTAATGCCTCAGCAGGCAACAAATGATAGCAATGTATCAGAACAACAGGCTTCTATGCAGCAGTCTATGAAGATGATGAACAATATTATGCCAATTATGTCTGCAGTATTTTGTTTTACTCTTCCTTCTGGTATGGGACTTTACTGGATTGTTGGTGCTGTTGTACGTTGTATCCAGCAGGTTCTTATTAATAAGCATATTGATAAGATGGATATTGATGAAGTAATTAAGAAGAATGAAGAAAAGCAAAAAGCAAAGTTGGCAAAAGCCGGTATTGATCCAAATACCGTAAACCGCAATGCTACTTTGAATACCAAAAATGTTGGCGCTTCTTCAAAATCTGCAATTGCATCAAAAGCTAATTTGAATAAAAATGCTCAGGATAATGAAGAGCAGGTAAAAAAATCTACAGAATATTATAACAAAAATACTGAAAAACCAGGCAGCCTTGCATCAAAAGCCAATATGGTAAAACAGTATAATGAGAAGAATAATAAATAGGAGGTTTTATTATGGATTACATTGAAGTATCAGCAAAAACAGTTGATGATGCTATAATTGAAGCTTGTCAGAAATTAGTAATCACCAGAGATAAATTGGAATATACAGTTATTGAAGAAGGCTCTACAGGTTTTCTTGGAATTGGTTCAAAACCGGCAATTATCAAAGCCAGAGTAAAATCTTCTGTTGACGGAATTGCTACAGATTTCTTAAAAGAAGTATTTGATGCTATGAATATGGCAGTTGTTATTAAAGCAACATACGATGAAGCAAATAACAATCTTGACATTGATTTAAGCGGAGAAGAAATGGGAGTTTTAATCGGTAAGAGAGGACAGACTCTTGATTCTTTACAGTATCTTGTATCTTTGGTAGTTAATAAAGGTTCAAACGATTATATCCGTGTAAAGGTTGACACAGAAGATTATCGTAGAAGAAGAAAAGAAACACTTGAAAATCTTGCAAAAAATATTGCTTATAAAGTAAAAAGAACAAAGAGAGCTGTTTCTTTGGAACCTATGAATCCTTATGAAAGAAGAATTATTCATTCTGCATTACAGAATGATAAATATGTTACAACTCATAGTGAAGGTGAAGAACCATTCAGAAGAGTAGTTGTTACATTAAAAAAATAGTGATAGAGTAAAGATGTTGGGGGAGTTCTCCTCCAACATTTTTAAATTAAAGAGGTATTTTTTATGGGAACAGATACAATTGCAGCGGTAGCTACCGCATTAAGTAATTCAGGAATTGGAATTATACGTGTAAGTGGCAATAATGCAGTTTCTATTGTAAATCGAATATTTGTTAATAAGAAAAAGCAGCCTATATTGAATCATATGGAAAGTCATACAATTCGGTATGGGTTTATTATAGATGATAAACGGGAAGTAATAGATGAAGTAATGGTATCTCTTATGAAAGCTCCAAAAAGTTTTACCATGGAGGATACCGTTGAAATTAATTGTCATGGTGGCATTTTAATTTTAAATAAGATTTTACAGATTTTAATCTTAAATGGAGCAAGGTTAGCAGAACCGGGTGAATTTACAAAAAGAGCTTTTCTAAATGGAAGAATTGATTTATCAGAAGCAGAAGCAGTTATGGATTTGATTTCTTCGGAAAATGAAATTGCTTTAAAAAATTCCATGCGGCAGCTTCAAGGAAGTATTTCTACAAAAATTAAGGAATTACGTGCACAAATTATATATGAAATTGCTTTTATCGAATCTGCTTTAGATGATCCGGAACATATTAGTCTTGATGGTTATCCTGAAAAACTGATGGTAAAAGTAAATTCTTTATCGGAAGCAATTTTTCATTTTATAGAATCAGCAGAAAATGGTAAAATGATAAAAGATGGAATCCGGACAGTAATTGTTGGAAAGCCAAATGCAGGAAAATCATCACTTCTTAATTTACTTGCCGGAGAAGAAAAAGCAATTGTTACAGAAATAGCCGGTACAACAAGAGATGTTTTGGAAGAACATATTCGTTTATCCGGTGTAAATCTTCATATGATTGATACTGCGGGAATTCGTTCTACAGAGGATGTTATTGAAAAAATTGGTGTTACAAAGGCAAAACAATACGCAAAAGATGCTGATTTGATTATTTATGTAGTAGATTCTTCGGTTCCACTCGATGAAAACGATAAAGAAATTATTGATATGATTCAAAATAAAAAGTGTATTGTTTTATATAATAAATCCGATTTAAAGCCAATTGTTTCTTATGAACAGTTATCTGAAAAAATCGGTAAAGAAAACATTCTGATAAAAACATCAACAAAAGAAAACATTGGTTTTGATGAATTTGAAAGTGCTATTCAGAATTTGTTTTTCCATGGTGAAATACAAATACAAAATGAAGTAATGATTACAAATACCAGACATAAAGAAGCATTATATGATGCATATCAAAGTTTGCAGGAAGTAAAGAAGAGTCTGGAAATGCAGATGCCGGAAGATTTTTATTCGATTGATTTAATGAATGCATATACATCTTTAGGAAAAATCATTGGTGAAGAAATAGAAGATGATCTGGTAAATGAAATTTTCTCAAAATTCTGTATGGGTAAATAGAAGGAAGAAAAAAATGAACGGTCAGGT
>OQVT01002882.1_pt1 | contig 11079 bp, 12 predicted proteins | sample 1691561 | NCBI WGS metagenome assembly OQVT01 (sample SAMN03418260, study PRJEB22391) | human gut metagenome | biome: human-gut; feature: organic feature; material: feces | host: Homo sapiens | place: Tanzania | collected 2013-01
TAGTTCCAAAGCAGATATTGTAAGAGAAGTTGAAAATATTATTCTGCAGTATGACAGAGGTGGCATTGAGATGAAGGTTCTCTTCCAGGATCTGGCAGATCGAAGCGATATTGAGGATATCCGTAGTTTCGCAACGATTTACAGCGTTATCGAAGGAAAGAGCGACAGGTTCGGAGATATTCTGACACAGACGGAAGAAGTTATCCGGGATAAGGTCGAGATCGAGCAGGAGATTGAAACAACAATCACTTCTGCAAAGTCAGAAACTATGGTTATGCTGATTATGCCGATTGTTATCGTGGTAGCAATGTCCAGTATGGGTGGCGGGCTGTTGGATTCCCTTTTTACGACCGACGTAGGGCATTTTTGCGCAACAGTGGCGTTGGTTATTTTTGGGGTATCTTATGTGCTGGCGGTCAAGAGCAGCAAGATTGAAGTATAGGAGGAAGTGAAATGTTTATTTGCATGATATTGGCAAGTGCCCTTTTTGTAATATTTGCGATTCTCTTCCTGACAGCAGGGGACAGTCTGGCTAAGGCGTTGATCGTCTGTAATGTTGAGATTCAGACAGAGACCATCAAAAAGACACAGATAGAAATGAATCTTCTTGCCGAACAGATGAAGAAAAGCGGACAACAGGATAAGAAAAAACTCAAACAGGGCAAGGCATTAAAGAAAAAGCAGCTGAGAAGAAGCGTTGTGGTTCGCATAATTGCACACAGGCTGTGCTCTGCACCTACCACGACTTCGCCGGCATGGAAGAAGAAACCATCAAGAATATCGGCAATGCCTTTGCGGCAGGCATGGGTAATATGGAGGGAACTTGCGGAGCTCTCGTTGGAGCAGGCATCATACTCGGACTTGCCACCCAGGACAAGGCAAAGTCCGTCAAGGGTATGAGACAGATTATGGATAAATTCAAGCAGCGCAACGGTGCCACACAATGCAAATTGCTCAAAGGTGTGGGCACGGGAAAGGTGCTTCGCGAATGCCCTCTTTGCGTGGCTGACGCTTCTGAATTTCTGGAAGAAATCCTGGAAAAGGAAGGCGAACGGAAGTAACGACATGGCTAAGTATAAAGCGATTAACGAGCAAGACCGCTGCGTGGCATGTGGCGTTTGTGTGAAAGTATGTCCTAAGGATGCCATCAGCATATACAAGGGATGCTACGCACAAATAGACGAGGAGAAGTGCATCGGCTGTGGTATCTGTGAGAAGAACTGTCCGGCGGGAGTGATACACAAAGTATTCATGATCATGATGTCAATGACCTAACCCCGTGTCATCTTACATTGGTACCGATTGGTGCGCTATGATGGTACCGAATGCAGTGCTATGGTGGTACCGATTCATGCGCTATAGTGGTACCGAATCGCCGATACTGTCAGAAAGAGGTTCGGAAAGAGGTTCGGAAAGAAGTTCGGAAACCCTTGTAATAAGTTCGGGAACTAATAGCATAGGTTCGGGAACTAAGTCTAAAAGTTCGGGAACTACGTATTCCGGCCGATACCCGTTTGCCAATTCTGGAGCATATCCGTTCACTCGCAAATATGTGCAAAACGCCACTCTTTTCGGAGCAGATGTCACAGGGGCATGTCAATAACATCAAGGCTGTTTTCCTTTCCAAAACTGTAATACTGTAAGCTGTAAGAATTGAAAGTCATGATGTCAATGACCCGTCCCTGTGACATCTGTGACATCTCATCCTGATGTCAATGACCCGTCCCTGTGACATCACATCAGGCTCCTGACAATCGTACAGACTTGTCTCCCAATGGTTTCTATGAAGAGTCCTGCCTGAACGACTTTCCCATCCGTGAATACCGCACGGTCCTTCATGTGCGCCGTCGTAGGTGGAAGGATGCCGATGGCAAGAGCGTTTCGAAGGACTGGCAGATGGTTGCCAAGGGCACTCGCTACTCTAAGGAGTTTGCGACTTTTTTGGGCTACAAGGGGAATAATGATAGGGGAAAAGGTAAAAATAGAACTTGCGGCAAGGCTTATTGGTGCTCCCGACAGAAGATCACAAAACAGAAAGTGGGCGAAAACCGATGCAATGACATCAGCTTTCGCCCACTATCATCAAGAGATTATCCATTTTAAAAGACTGCAAAATTTTAGAAAATGCATATTTTTTGTTCAAAGCATTATATTTATTCAAGATTCGTGAACAAACACCATTTTTTGAACAAAAAGTTTGGTTGTTTGGAAAGTGTTCATTAAATTTGCAGTGTTCAAAAAGCATGAACAAAAACAAAACAGTGAACAAGTATGGTCAGAGAAGAAGAAATCATCAATGATGTCGTCTATAATCTGAGACGATTAACGAACTTGGAAGATATTGTATTCAAGGCAGCTGAACAAAGCAAAAGTTATGGCTATAACCTCACTATCAACGGGGTTACATTTGCTTGTGATGTGAGGCCACAAGTGAACAAGGCAAATTACAACCTTATTGTGCAGCACATGAGAAGTCTTAAGGAGCAGACAGACAAGCCGCTGATGCTGGTAGCAAACCATTTTTCACCAGAATCTTTTGACGGTCTGCCTGAAGAAGGAGTTAATGTGGTGGAGAGCAGCGGAAACTGCAACATTGTTGCCGCTCCGATGTTTATACGTATAAGCGGACAAAAGGCAATGCTGCCAAAAGAGGCAAAAGGAAAAGCGTTCAATGAAGCAGGTCTGAAGGTTATTTTTTATTTGTTGCTTGACGAAATAAATATCAATAAGCCTTATCGGACTATTCATGAAGAAACCGGTGTGTCACTTGGCACAATCAAGAACGTAATAGAGGAACTTGGCAGGGGGAAGTTTGTGCTTACCACAGAAAATGGACGCTTTTTGAAAAACAGGAAAGAGCTGCTAGATGTTTGGCAGACTCACTACAATCAGAGTCTGAAGCCGAAGTTACTGCTAAAGGAAATGGAGTTTGTGGATGCCGACTGCCGACGAGATTGGAACAAAATAATACTACCAGATGGAATGTGCTGGGGAGGTGAAGGTGGAGCCTTTTTGATTGACCGCTACCTGATGCCAGAACTATTTGATATTTACACGGAAACGCCGAGTGTCAAGCTGATGATGACCAAGAAGGTGAAATTCCAGGAGAAAGGCAGGATAAAACTCTATCAGAAGTTCTGGAAAGACAATACTTACGAGAAAACGGCTCCCAAAATTCTAATATACGCTGACTTGATGGGAAGTGGCAACAGCCGTTGCATTGAGGCGGCTCAAAGACTGATTGAGAATGGAATATAAAATCACGAAAGAGGAACTTGGCAATGACTGGCTATATAGTACACTCGTTGCCTTGAATAAATGTATGGCAGAGCATGGGTTGCCACTGTATGTGGTAGGTGCCAGGGCAAGAGATGTAGCCATGAGGCTAATGAAAGGCGATGAACCAAAGCGCCGCACGGAAGATTTGGATGTAGCCATTGCCATAGAAGACTGGCAAACCTTTGATGACATCTGCAAAACGCTGGAGAATAACCATTTCAAGCGTCATGGAGAAACGCAGAAGTTCTTCTACAAAGGCGTGAACGGGGATTTAGATTTTGAGGTGGACATTGTTCCATTTGGCGGAGTCGCTGTGGACGAAAAGATTGGTTGGCCACCAGAAGGGAATCCTGTCATGTCGGTAAAGTGCTTTCAAGACGTGATGAACGAAGCGGTCACCGTGATTGTGAATGGCGAAGTAGAAGTAAAGATGGCTCCGCTATGCGGTCAGTTCCTGATTAAGTTGGACACATGGAACGACAGAAACGCATCGACCGACAAGGATGCAGAAGACATGTTGTTCATCTTGAAAAACTACCTTGACATCCAGTTGCTATATCAAAAAGACAATGTGCCGCCCGACGTAGTGACTTTCGACAATGAGAGTCTGGATGCAATCATCTGGGGTGCGCAATGGCTGGCCTACGACATCAGCAAACTGCTGACAACAGAACATCTTCAGTTCTATGCAGACCTTGCATCAGCAGAACTGAAGAAGGAGGAAAAGAGCAACCTTATTTATCACTTTATGAAGTATTATGGGAACAGTGAAATGGGCGACTTTAGTAGCAATTATGAGCCTTGTCGCCAAATCTGGAGTGTTTTCGTAAAAATCTTTAGCAAAGAGTTAGAAGAAAGGAACAAACAATGAAAGTAAAATCATTTTCGATTAGCAGCAAACGTTATCCGAATGAGGATAGGATGGCCATACAAAATATGGGGATATACGGCATTGCCATAGTGCTTGCTGATGGTATGGGCGGATTGAGTCTTGGTGATTTAGCAGCTGATGTCGTGACTAATACCGTGGCTGATTATCTGATGAAGAATTATGAGGGATATGCCGAGAAAGAAGTCTTGCACAAGGCTCTGGAGCGTGCAGATCAGGAAGTGAGACGGGTAAGCATTGAGAAGAAAAGTAACATGGGTGCTGCAGTAGCCGTGGCAATCATAATAGATTATGAACTTTATTTCACATGGCAGGGAAATGTCAGAATCTATGCCCAACACGAAGAAAAGACGGAGTTGTTAACAACAGACCATTTGGCAAATATTGGGTATGGTAGAACTGCCTTGACCAGATGCATTAAAGGGTCTGGTCTGCGAGATGATGTTCCTTTCTTATGCCATAAGTTGTCAGGAGATGATACTGTGTTCGTCTGTACGGATGGATTGTACAAAGTTGCTGAGAAGAATCTGGGGGTGTTATCTGTAGATGAAATTTCAAGAAAACTGAATGATCCAGAGGATGATGCATCACTTATAGAGGTATCTTTTAAATAGGAAGAATGGGTGTCATACAAAGTTTCTAGCTATCACAAAAACGATACTTGACTTTTTATCGAAAAGTTGAAAATTTTTATTTTAAAATTTTATTTCCGTCTAAATCCGTCTAAATTGTCATACGCCTTTGTTTTCTCGCCACGGCATAATTAAAGCGAGCTTAACTTCGTTGATTTTCCTCACGTTCGGAAAAATCCAAGCGAGCTTGATTTTTCGCTCTCTTAATCGGAAAGTTAGATTCTGCTCATGGCTTAACGAAAACAATCCGATGATCCGTTGATCCGTGTGCCTTTCCAAAAACTGTAATACTGTAATCTGTAAGAATTGAAAGTCATGATGTCAATGACCCGTCCCTGTGACATCCTCGACGTGGAAAGTGTTTGAGCCAAATTTTGAAGATTGATTTCTGGCCATAGGCCATATTTATTAAAGATTTCCTCCAAAGATTTACCTATGGTTTGTTTTGTCGTGACTCAGCATAGTGAAAGCGCGCTCTCACTCTGTCTTCGCTACTCCAAAACATCTTGCGAAGCAACCCCAAAAAAATCTTTCCGTGCAATCCGTGCGACATAAAAAAATATTAATATAGTAAGACGCAAAAAGATAAAAAACAATGATTTCATTCGAAAGTGATTACAACAATGGTATGTTGCCAGAGATACTGGACGCTTTAGGCACTACCAACAAAGAGAAAACCTCTGGATATGGTTTTGATCCATACTCAGAAGCAGCAAAAGAGAAGATCCGTAAAGCCATCGACAATAAGAATGCCGATGTGTTCTTTCTTGTAGGCGGTACACAGACCAATACCACCGTTATTGATGCTGTCCTCATGGGATGCGAAGGAGTGATAGGGGTAGATACAGCTCATATTGAGGTACACGAGTCGGGGGCAGTAGAAGCCTTTGGTCATAAGGTCATTACGCTACCAGGAGAGAATAGTAAGATGTCTGCCAATACCCTGTCAGCCTATATGGATACATTTCTTGCAGACGAAACGCATCCTCACATGGTACAGCCTGGCATGGTCTATATCTCGATGCCAACAGAGTTTGGAATGGTATATACCAAGGAAGAACTGACTGCGATTTATTCAACCTGTCAGAAATACGACCTCCGTCTCTTCATCGATGGAGCACGACTGGGATATGGTCTGGTATCAGAAGCCTGCGACTACGACTTGCCATTCCTTGCCAGCCATTGTGATGTTTTCTATATCGGCGGAACAAAAGTGGGCGCCATGATGGGCGAAGCTGTCGTTTTCTCAGGAATGAAGGCACCGAAATACTTCTTCACTAATGTAAAGCGTCATGGAGCCTTACTTGCCAAAGGCAGAATGTTAGGCATCCAGTTTGACACGCTCTTTACCGACCAACTCTATTTCAAGGTATCGCGCCACGCCATCACCATGGCAACCCGCATCCGCAGCATTTTCCAGAAGCATGGCATCGCCATAGCCTACGATTCCCCCACCAATCAGCAGTTTGTCGTCCTCTCACCCACCCTCTACGATGCCCTTTCCAAGAAAGTAGCCTTCGAGATATGGGAAAGAAAGAGCGATACCGAAATCATCTGCCGTTTCGTAACGAGTTGGGCAACGAAAGAAGAAGAGCTCGATGAGTTAGACCAAATTCTGCATACTCTAAAGTAAGTAAAGTTTAATGTCACACAGAAATTATCCACGGAACACACGGCCAAATCAAATCTGTGTCATCTGTGTGCTCCGTGGATAAAGAATACAGCGCCCCTTGACAACAAGGAGCGCTGTGCGATTAAGGGATTATGGTTAAGAAGAAAACGGAATCCTATTCCTCCATACCTCCGGGATTCTCATGGTGTTAGATCATTAAAGTTACTACTTAGCTGTTGTCACCTGCTACATTCGGGACGCCTCCGAGATGCGTTCGGCTTCTACCAGCCTTTTTGTTTCTGACAGCAAAGATACAACATCCCCCAAAATCAATCATACGTTTCTATACGTTTCCTGCGATTCGAGGATATTTTATCAAATTTCTTACAAAATTATCTTATTATACACGAAACACACATCTTCCGTTCGCCAAACAGAAACTGTTGCGCCTCGCCACTCAACCACGGATGTTCGAATCGGCAGGCGGAAACCAAAAAGCCACATCTGGGCGCACAGGTTTCTCCTTGTTGGCACCTTTCGACTTCATGTTTCTTTGCCATCCCACGAGCTTCTGTAACTCCACTTCATCATGCTTTCGCGCGAAACGCATCATCGCTTCAACATATCCCTGCAGTTGGCCTTTTCCGCCTGCAGAACCTGCCGAAAGTGCATCTATCATGCCACAAAGTTCCTTCCAAGATTGGTCTGGATACAAAAATTCAGTTGCACTAATGTGTGCTGCAGCGGCATCAAAAAGTGTCGGAGCGATAGGTTCACGCATGTCTGGAGATACCTGCGAGAGCACTAATTTCACAAAATCCAAGCCTTTTCCAAGCTTTGGCATGGCTGGAGCAGTCTTTGTTGTAATGTCGTAAGTCATTATATTACAGCTCTTTAGATTAAAATTGAATGAGCCTAAAAATATCAATATCAGTTATATCAGTTATTTTTTAAGGGGTACCCATTTCGCTCCCTACCTATGTATTATTATATATATTATTGATTATTAATTAGTTATAAGTATTATATAAGGGGTTGAAATTTTATAGACCCTCAAAAAAACAACTGTAACTGATATTAACTGATATTTTGGCTAGGATTCACTCTCCCCCTCCGAGGCCTGTTGCACTATCTACCAGTTTGGCAACCTGCCTCAGTTCTTTGGCAGCTTCCATACAGAACTTAGCGAAAGTGAGTTTCTCGTTGTAGTCTGGGCGATTGAACGTAGGATAGATAGTCCCGTCTGGTTTTCTATTCACGTTGATATACCGTCCCACAAACACGTGTGGGTTACGCTTTACCGGCCATAACGCCTTTGCCACATGCTCCACGAAGAGGTAATGATCCTCTGCATCACGCGTGATCGTACCGCAGAGATACCTCCCCAAAGGCAATCTCCCTGGCTGTTGCGTCATCAGTTTGAGGTCAATCCCCAATTCCGTATGGGGATAGGCCGACGTATGCTCGCGATAAGCGCAAGCAAATGGTGAATCACCTTGTAGCATGTCGTTGACTACGCTACCGATTGGTTGTGGCTCGTGCGATGAAGCAGAACCGTTTTTGACAATCTTTTTAGTCATTGTTGTTTAATTTTCAAAAAGTATTGTCTCACACTACGCAGGATCATATAGACAATGTAATTCATGTCCTACGCTCGGAGCCGTGTTTTGTTTTTGACCGCTGACTGATATCTATAAAAAGAATGCAGCAGAAACTCCGATTTAGAAATTTCTGCTGCAAAGATATGATGCTTTGATGGAATTATTCTTATACCTTACCTATACCCTACCTATACCTTATGATAAAAAAAAAGAGCACCCTGCTACAGCAAGACGCTCAAATACGTACCTGTTTTTATCGCTCTTTCTTACTTTTTAAGCCATTCTTCCCATATAGCTTTGTGTCTATCTTTAAGTTCTTCAAAGATGCAAAGTTGACGATCTCTACCTCCACTATTCATTGAGCTGGAAAGACTATTATCATAATTTTCAAGATCTACATTAAAAAGCTTACCAACCCATGTAAAGAACTCCTTTTTTGTAAGTCTTCCCCCTGTGGCATTTGCCACCTTGCCACATTCATACCAGGCATTCATCACCCGGATAAGTTCTGTTTTTTTTGTATTCTTTGAGAGGTGTATAGGACTGTTGATACCCGAATTATCGCCTAATCCGGTTCCCTTTGGGGTTGCTTCACCTTGATTAATAACCGTAACGTCGCCATTCTGCGTACTACCTTCATTAAAAACGTTGCTACCTTTTGCATAATTGTTTGTTATCTGTGCCATTTTATTATTATTGTTTATTTAATATCACCATTCTGTGTACTTCCAGCATTAAAAATACATTTATCTTGATAATTGTTGTAAATATTAAGAGGCATATGACTGGCTTTATTTATTTCGTCTATATGATTTTTCAGTCTTTCCACTTCACCTTCGTAGATATGTCTCTTTTGGTAATCAATTCTAGTTAATAGGAAATACAGCATTTCGCATAGCGCAATATTACTACTATCTACCGCTTCAGAAACTAAATCATGAACGCCATTATTGCCTTCAGGCGATACTATCATCTGCGTATTAACCGTATCAGAGTAGTCGGTCTGCGTCACAAAGTATCCTTGTTGCTCATTCCATTCTTCACTTTTTCTGAATTCACTAAACACGATATTTAAATCCTGCCCGTGTGCCATAAGTCTTTTTAAAAGTTCATCTTTCAATGGCGAACTATTTGAATTCCAATCTTCAGCAGAGATTATATAAATGAGCACAGCCCCAACTATCAAGTCTTCTCTTTTTGTCATATTAGAAAACAAATAACCCAACAGTAATTCTGGACGTTTGCTTTCTGACAGTTTATGTTTTATGCCCAATGCCGTCATCCACACGTTGACGGGAGAAGGTGTATGCCACATTTTTTCAAATCCACATAAGGCATTATGCAAAGCACAGAAAAGATTGTCTTCAAGACAGATGTTCAATAGGTCTATATCATTCTTACTCATACACAAGTTTTATAGTGTTTAAAAATTCTACAATCTGTTGATATTTGGAATTGAACAGATCTTTCTTGTCAATATCATGCAATACCCCGTTTGGAATATCTTCATATACAGGATTTTTCACTCCAATTTTTCTAACTTCTGAACCTTTCGGCTTAATAAGAATAGGCCTACCGCTTGCAGCACATGCTTTGATAGCGTTTAGCAACCAAACATCCCCTTCTTGAAGCACAACACTTTCTTTATTCTGACCCTTAAGTTGCAAAGTCGGTTCACTATTGGTACGTCGTGCCAAATCAGACATATATTCTCCTACCATATCAGAAATGACAGGAAGATTGGGATAAGGAAAAGGAAATTGCACAAGTTCTATACCTTTTAATTTCATTGAGGTGTTCACTACTTGCCAAAATTCCGAGGTATGATATTTAGGCTTTATATCAAGCGTTAGGCGATACTGCTGCAAGGCTTTTCGAAGAGTTGTTTCGAGAACATCCGTTAATTGAGGGTGCTTGCCAAATGCCGAAATTATTCCTTTCTGTTCCACGGCAATAACCTGTCTGTCTTTACGATTATCGATTATGACAAGGCACGAAGGATGGTTTATTTCATGCATTATTTTAAAGCGGTCTTCTCTCTCTACAGGTTTATGTGTATTGTTAGCAATACGGAACACATAGATACCACCTTCTTTGATATATACCTCATGTTGAAATTCTGCCTTATCGAATTCAAAGTTGAGTTTTTCTTCATTAGCGAGAATACCATCTGTTATTTCTTGCTTTTTATCTAAAGACTGATGCACATCTATTTCGCCAAATTCCTCAAAAGGCAGAGCAAGCACATCCTCCTTTATTGGCCGGTACATATATGTAAAGATTTGAAACTTTGCCATATATTTATATTTTTAATAGGTTGTGGAATTGTGGTGACTCACTTGAGTTTTGGAAATGCGCATAGTTAACGCCGTTTTGCCAATTAAGGCTGGCCGACGAACGTTCTACACATTCGCCGTTCAAAGAATACCTACAGAAGACAAACTTCTTTTGCCTCATTTTGTTAGTTTAAAAAAATGTTATACCCTATCCACAAATGGAATCAGGAGAATTAATACTCTAAATTGTTTTAGGTTTCTCGTCCATGAATATATGGACGATACTCTACTATTTTTATACGTATAGCAAATAGCATGCCAAAATTGTTGTAATTTTATCTTTTTACCTCAATACTGAAATTTTGTCACATCTATTTTTGTTCGTGTCAGTCATGCCATTTCTCATGTCACAAGGGACTGACAAATGGCATCCCACACGAACCAAACAAAGAACATAAAGTCGAGTGTAAAAAGATTATATTTGCTGCCACCTTGATGATAGATTGATTTCTGGCCCAAGGCCATATCTTTAAAAAGATTTCCTCCAAGATTTACCTTTGGTTTGTTTTGTCGTGACTCAGCATAGTGAAACCGAACGTTTTCGTTAAGCCATATGAGCAGAACCGAACTCGTTTGAGTTATGCCATGGCGAGAAAAGGTGCCATGAAATGGAACTTTCACTCTGTCTTCGCTACTCCAAAACATCTAGCCTTTAGGCTACCCCAAAAAAATCTTTCCGCTTTCTATGTTAAAATCCAAATATTTTGACCATTATTTTTAATTTATGCTG
>OQVT01002883.1_pt1 | contig 11078 bp, 9 predicted proteins | sample 1691561 | NCBI WGS metagenome assembly OQVT01 (sample SAMN03418260, study PRJEB22391) | human gut metagenome | biome: human-gut; feature: organic feature; material: feces | host: Homo sapiens | place: Tanzania | collected 2013-01
GAAGATACACGGGGCCGCATGATGTAGCGCCCACCATGTCCGCCCGCTATGGGACTGGATTTTCTGAACCTCGTGCACACGATACAGATTCACACGATTGACAATGCAGAGGAGGGACACTGGTAAGAGTGTCCCTCCCGTATCGTGTTTTGTGAGAGAAACCTTTATAATGCATTTGGGCGATTAGTCCAAGTGAATTGTAACAGGAGGAAAATAATGCGGGAAGAAAAAACATTTCGTGTAGTTGTTTTTCGTTTCGAGACGGATGCCAGTACCAATTATACACGGTATATGATTACGAAAAATTATATGCCGTTTTTCCCTGGCAACCAATGGCTCGAACTGAAAAGCATACGAAAGACGAGCACTGGAAAGGAATATGCAAAGAAGCTTGTAGCGTTTTTGAACTGGTTGGATTCAAGAAAGGTCACATACGAAAATGCGACAAATCACCATGTGCGAGAGTTCTTACATGAACTCGTATTTGGTAACTTGGCGGACGAAAAAGTACTATCACTACAGTCATCGGTGGGATATTCAACATTAACAAAGTATGTCACAGTCATCACGGGTTTTTATGGCTGGCTGGATGATATGCGACAGACAGAGATGCTTTGGAAGAAAAAATCCGTACAGGCGAATTGCTCTTTTCTGTATGGACAAATCTATTCACGGGAGTATAGATATTTGATTGACGGATATGCTGCCAGGCTTAAGTCCAGTCGTGATTACACCAAATGGTACGACAAAGCAACAAAAGAATTGCTATGTAGAAACTTCAATACTCTGCGGGATGAAGCGGTGTTGCGCCTCACCTTCGAGGGATTTCGAATCGATGAGGTTCTTAGCGTTACGCTTGACAGTTATGATGCCATAGAACAGCTTGTACAGCCAACAAGGTCAAAGGGACGAGCTAATGCCAGAAATGGAGAAAATAAACTCAGGCTTGTTGCCCTCCACAAGCTGCATTCTGGCAGCAATATCTTTCAACTTTGGGTGTTTCTTTGCTCTGCGGAGCGCATCTTTTAACAGAACTGCCACAACCAGATTCTGTTCATATAACGTCATCTCATACCCACAGGCAGCAAGCAGGAAAGCGTCCTCCCCCATACCGGCAGTCGCATCAATTCCCTTTACATTTGTCTGTGTTGTTTTGGCTGCGCGCACCAGCATTTCATGCGCAAGTCTGCCGTCACTCACTCTGTGCAGCATACCCTCAAAATCGCCCTGATAGCTTAAACCATATCCAATGAGGGAAACTCCTTTTGCATCAAAAAGAACCGTCAGTTCCTCCCCCGGCTTGTCTAAAAGCGGGGCACCTGCACGTCTGGCAAATGACTCCGCCATATCTCTCTGCCCGCCTTTTCCAAGGCAGGCAACAAATTTACTGCTCATTTTATTAATCCAGTAACATCTCTACGCACCCGTACATACCGGCATCATTGCCAAGTCCTGCCAATGCAAACTTCGTATCACGGCATGCCATGAATGCTGTCTCAACAAAGTGTTTTTTAATGTTATCCAATAAGATATCGCCCGCTTTGGAAACTCCACCGCCGATCACAATGATCTCCGGGTTTACCACACATGCGATGTTAGAAAGCGTGGAACCTAAGATCTCACATACTTCATCTACCAGTCCGATTGCAATTGCATCTCCTGCTTTTGCTGCGTCAAAGACATCCTTTGCAGTCAGGTTTGGAATTTCACGGATGCTTGTCTCATCTGTGGATTTTGCAAGTTTTCTCTTTGCGAGACGAACGATTCCTGTCGCAGAAGTATACTGCTCCAGGCATCCGTACTGTCCACAGTTACAAGCTTCGATCTCATCATTGTTCACAGTGATATGACCGATCTCACCGCCGGCTCCGTTAAATCCTGCAACTACTTTTCCGTCTACGATGATTCCACCGCCGACACCTGTTCCAAGTGTTACCATGATGACATCCTTAGAGCCCTTTGCTCCACCCTGCCACATTTCGCCTAAAGCGGCAACATTTGCGTCATTTCCGACTTTGATCGTTAATCCGGTAAGGTTGCCTAACTCTTCTGCAACGTTTACCACGCCCCAACCGAGGTTTACACAGCGGTGTACCACGCCCTGGCTGTCAACCGGTCCCGGAACTCCGATTCCGATTCCCTGCACATCATCCTTGCTGATCGCTTCCTGTGCCAGCTTGTTGTCCACTGCCTTTGCGACATCGGAAAGGATTGACTCACCATTATTTTCTGTATTGGTCTTAATTTCCCATTTGTCTAACAGTGTTCCGTTTGTGTCAAAAAATCCGATCTTACAGGTTGTACCCCCGATATCAACTCCAAATGCGTATTTCTTCATGATTTTTCTCCCTGATTTCCCTATATTTTCTGCGTCTATGTACCCACCATAGTTTCGCCTGCATTATCTTAATGATAACGTTTCCATTTTTATCTGTCAATTGTATTCTATGGCATATTTTGCTTTATTTTTAACCAACCGGCATCTCTTCTTCCGGTGTCTCTTCTTCCGGCGTTTCCTCCGCCGGATTATCTTCAGGCTGTCCGCTCCCGCTCTCCTGCTGCTGGAGCAGATCATCCGAAATTCTTGCATACGGCAGAAATTCGAGCGGCTCCAGTCCCTCATGCGCCTTGCTCATAAATGACTGCCATATTTTTCCCGGATAAGTGTTTCCCATTAATCCCTGTAATTTTTTTGGCATGTCATAGCCTACCCAGACACTTGTAGTATAATATCTCGTATAGCCGACAAACCATCCGTCTTTCTGATCGTTTGTCGTTCCTGTCTTGCCCGCGCACGGCATATCTCCAAGGTCAAGTCCTTTTCCGGTTCCGTTTGTGATGACGCCTTTTAAAACATCCGTCATCATGCGCGCCGCATTTTTCTTATAGACCAAAACCGGTTTCTGCCCCGAATTATATAAAACTGTTCCGTTTCCATCCTCGATCTTCACGATACAGGTTGGTGTGCGGTAATATCCGTCATTCTCGATTGCTGCAAAACCGGATGCCATCTCCAATGCCGAGACACCGTTCGTGAAACCGCCCAGTGCCGTTGCAAGCCTGTAATCAGACGGACTGATCCTGGAAAAATTCATCGCCTTAAGATAAGACAATCCTTTATCCGGCGTGAGCTGGTCATATAACTTCCATGCGATCGTATTGACGGATTTTTCCACCGCAGTGCGGACCGTAATCTCTCCGAGATATGTGCCGTTTGCATTCCTTGGTCCATCCTCGATCGGCTCATCGACCACGATCGTGTCCGGCGTATAGTTCTGCTCAAAACTTGGTGTATACACGGTCAGCGGTTTTATCGCACTACCCGGCTGCCGGAAACTCTGATAGGCACGGTTTAAGGTATAACCCGGAAATTCCTGACTTCGCCCGCCCACGACCGCACGCACATATCCGTTGTCATTATCGATACAGACCGCAGACGCCTGCAGTTCATAAACACCCTCGTCATTTACCCCGGTATAACCGGAAAGCGTGTCATTCACCGACTGCTGCAATTCGTCCTGCAACGACAGGTCAATGGAGGTATAAATGCGGTATCCGCCGGTATAAAGCTTTTTCTGGCATTCGCTATAGAGCGCACTGTAAGTGTCCTCATATGCCTGCTGCTCCTCATCCGTCTTAAAATCCTCATGGAAAACAAACCCCTGCTGCTCCATCAGCGCCCTTGTTGCACAGTAGTAGGTGTATGTCTCAACGTAATCATTTTTTGCCAGTGCCTGTGGACGGTTCAATGTGATCTGCTCCGCCACCGCCTCCGCGTAGTCCATCTGCGAGATTTTGCCATCATCGAGCATGTTTTTCAAAATACGGTCACGTCTGGAAACCGCATTGTCTTTGTTTGTCACCGGGTCATAGAGCGTCGGGTTATTCGGAATTGCACACAAAAAAGCAATCTGGGACAGAGAGAGATTTTCCACATCACTGTCAAAATATCCTCTCGCCGCAGATTGAATCCCATAATACCCATTTCCAAAATAAATATTATTTAAATAGAACTCCAAAATCTGATTCTTGGAATACTTGTTTTCGAGTTCTGTTGCAATATACATCTCTTCCACTTTTCTCTGCCACGTCTTTTCCTGTGACAGAAAAATATTCCGGGCAAGCTGCATGGTGATCGTACTTCCACCCTGCTTCACTTCCCCATTTTGTACCATCGCCTTTACTGCACGGAGCAGTGCACGGTAATCAATTCCATGGTGCCTGAAAAACTTTTTATCTTCGATACTGACAATGGCAGTCACTGCATCCACCGGCATCTCCTCAATGGAAACGTAATAGGAATCTTTTTCCCCTTTCAGGGTGGAGATCACGCTGCCATCCGATGCATAGACAATGCTGGTCTGATTTGCCTTAAATGTATCCACATCCGACTGTCTGACAAGCCGCACTGCCTCCTGCCGTAATTCCTCAACCTGTTTTCCATAACCGCCGTAAAAATAGTAGGCAGCCGCTGTGAGCACAAGCACCAGAAGTACAAGCTGTATGCGGAAAAAGTGCCAGAATAGCCGGTGTTTTTTCTTTTTCTTTGTTTTTGACATCATGCACTCCTTTCTGGCTCTGTCATTGTTTTTCTAATAAAATCTGCTTTTTCTAACATTAATCTTTCCAGATTTCTCCATAGATATGCATGATCTGTCGTAACGATTTCACAGCTTCCAAGATATCATTTATCCTTTAAAAATTCAGGTCGATCTCGATTCCTTTCAGATCCTCGTTCACGAGATTCTTCTCCTTGAGAATCTTCTGGATGTTTTTCTGTGCCTCATCCATTTTACTTGTGTTCTGTTTCTGCATGGAAACATCCTGTTCGAGCTGATCGGCATTCTGCTGTCCCTCAATGATCTCTTCCTGATTTTTGCGCTTCTCTTTTGCCTCTTCGATCTGCTTATCCTGTTCTTCCTTCTTGTCTGCCGCTTCCTCTGCCTTCTCTTTCTCTTCCTCGACCTTCTCATCGGCATTGTTTTTGCCTTCCTCGATAAGCATTCCGAGGATCTCTTTATTGGCAGAATCCATAATCTCATCTGCGGCATCCGATGCTTTTTCCATATCTCTGGACTTCAACTGCTCTAACGTGGCATCCGAAATAGACGCAGTGAGTGCATTGACCTCAGACTGTTTACGGTCTGCCTCCACGCTGACCTGCCCCTTCATGCTGTTTAAACTCAGAACTTTCTTCTGGTACTCTGTGAGCGGTGCATTCTGCAGTTCCTTCAATCTGGAGAGTTCTTCGTCCGAAAACTGGTCATAGGAAGAACCGTTCATGTTATTCTGGTACTTTTCCAAAAGTTCTAAATCTTTCTGTTCCTGCGATCCGTCTGCCACACCATACTCTTCCTGCAAAGATTTTTTGGTATTCTCGATATCTTTCATTTTGGCACGAATCTCATTCATCTCGGATACTTTGGACTGCTTTAACCCCTCCATATCCGCAATGCTGTCAGCGGATTTATTGTCACTTTCCCATGCATCACTGACCACTTTTAATGCCTGTTTTTTCGCATTGTTTCTGCGCGCCTCGATCTGGCTCTGTGTGTCATTTTTACGCAGAAAACCGCCTGCGTTGACGGATTTTACGACATCCTGATGTCCTTTTTTCTCAGCAGCTTTCTGTGCCGCTGCCTGATCCACTCCACTCTGGTTTGCCCTGATTGCAATTGACATAAACTCATTCCCCCTGTAAAAACGTTTCTATGCAGATAATTGTTGAATTGTCCGAAAATTTTTATAAACAATAGAATGCACGTTCCGCGAACACTCTATTGTCATGAATTAGATATCGGCTTTTTTCATGTTATCTTTAATGCTACGCTTACATCTCAATCAGGTTGTAATCCAAATTCATTTTCCTTAGCATTTCCACTTCGCGTTTCTGGCAGGTAAAAAGGAATATCTGGTTTTGTAAGGTCGAAAGTGTCTGCAAGGTCTGCGCCAGACGATCGTCATCATACATGGCAAACGCTTCATCCAATAAGATTGGAAGCGGCTCTTCCTTCGTCACAACTTTTCCCACCGCAAGGCGCAGCGCCAGATAAATCTGCTCCAACGTGCCACGGCTTAATAACTCCGGTCTGACTTCCCTTCCCTCTGTCAGGATCTGCAGCTGCCCCTGCTCATCGAGCCTTACACTGTCATATGCTCCTGCGGTAAATAAGGACACATATCTGGAAATCTCCGCATTCAGTTCATCCTGCATATCCTCATAAAAAGATTGGGAAATCCTTGTGATCTCCTGCGCCGCAAGCTCCAATGCCTGAATATCTTCCGCTCTTTGGCGCTCTGTCCAGCTCTGCACACTCTGTCTTGTGATCTCTTCTTCCAGATTAAAAAGACGGTTTTCCTTTTCCCGGAGAGAATCTTTCCACTCCGTAAACATCTGATCCGCCAGGCGTTTCTTTCGCTGCATCTGTGCTTCTATCGCTTCCTGTTCGCGCAGTTCCCTTAACTGCTCCGCCTGCATGGATGTTGCTTGGAGTTTGGCACGGTTTTGATTCTTTTTGTACTGCCGGATTGCAGAAAATAATGCGATTGCAAGAGCTGCAAGTTCACCTGTCCAGAAAGGGGCAGGTATTATGTAAACTCTAAAACCGAATAATAATATTGCGATGAGGATTGCAACGAAGGACAGGATATAACCGGTTTTTTCGGTACTGCCGGTCTGCTCATGGTACTTGGCATGCATTCCGCTCTCCTCGTCTGCATAATGCACTTCATACTTTTCTATGGACGCACGTATCCCTTCACATTCCTGTTCGAGCAGGTTCTTCTCCAATCGAAGCTCCTTAAGACGCGCCTCCCGCTCCTCGTCTGCCCTTCTCTGCTCCTGCTGCAATTCCCGCTTTCTGGCATTTAGCGAAGCAGCTGCCTCCGCAACCGTCACGCCGCTGTCTGAACCATCTGATGCCTGTGCGAGATACTCTGCAAGAATTTTTACCATCTGATTTCCGGTGGCAGCTCCCGCCTGTGTGATATCGTAAGTACTGGCATAACTGTCTTTGCTGACACCACCCAAAAGCATGGTCAGATCCCCAAAACCGACCGACAGTTCCTCCCCATCCAGCTCATTCCTCAGATAATCGGTTTTCTCTTTGGAATAGAAATTGCGTTCCAGATAAAACTTCTGCTGTCCAACCGTAAACTTTAGTGCACCTGCATAAAACGACGATGCATGCCACGGTTCATACTGACTGTAGGCATCTGTGACAGAACTCCTGCCCCTTCCTTTTTCCATGCCAAAAAGCATCGCATATAAAAAGCTGTGCAATGTCGATTTGCCCGCCTCATTTTTTCCATATATGACATTCATCCCCGGTTCGAAGGATATGTTTTTGTTCTGTAGCTTTCCAAACTGAAAAATGTCTGCTTCCTTTATCTGCATATCTCATGCCCCAACAATGCGCTAACGCCGTATTCCAATGCTTTCGCTGCAACCGGATCCTGCCTTTTTTTCTGCATGGCTGCAATGTAAGCTCCCAACAGGGAATTTTCATGTTCAGCCAGCAGTTTATCATAGTCATAATCCGGTCGAAGCTGCTCTGTCACATCCACGATCCGTTCCAGATGCGACAATTTATTAAGATCGAATATCACGTCCGGATCTTTGTATCCCTGTAAACAAATCCGAAAATACTGATAAGCCGGACGTTCTGTCAACAGTTCTTTTATCTGCTGCATGACATCATATCCGGTCGTCCCCGGCGTCACCTCCACCGCTTCGTGGCAGTACTCACACTTTCGCACCGGATAAAAAGAGACCTCACAATGCGTTTTGCCGATGTCTCCCATCCAGTATCCGTGCGCACCGGTATCATTACAGTCTGTCGGCTCCAGTGCGCCCGCCATGACCGCCCTGCCCTGCACAAGCTGCCCACCTTTGTGGATGTGTCCCGCTGCAATATAATCAAATCCATGCCGCAGAATCTTTTCCACCGAAAAAGGAATATGCCGCTCATCGCCTCCATGTGCGAGCAGAATATTAATTCTGTCCGTATTTTTCGGAAAAACTTCATCGTACAAAGCCTGCCGGATCTCACGATGCCAATAGCTCAGACCATAAACCGTCGTATTCTGCTCCGGGAAATCAAAACACATTACTTCCTCGCGCGGAAAAAAACAGACATTTTCCGGCCACTCACATGTCCTGTAAAAAGAATTTTGCTGTATGTAATCGTGGTTTCCTGCCATAAGAAGCACTTTAGTCTGCGGTATGCGTGCAAACAGACCACAGACTTCCTTCAATTCTCTTTTCAATGGCTGTTTGTGAAAAAGATCACCTGAAATCAGCAAAAAATCCGGGGATTCTTCTGCCGCGATCTCGATCATTTCCGCAAAAGAATCCCAGATATCCTGTGCTCTTTTTTCACTCCATGCTTTTCCTGCATCCGGTTTTACACCGAGATGCACGTCTGAAATATGCATAAACTTCATGCTTTGTCCTCATTTTCCGTAATCATTCCAGCGGCTTCTATTGTTCCATCTGTTTTCCCAGGAAACCGGCTGCTGCGATCGCAAGCTTGCTCTCCGTCTCTGTCATTCTGGATTTCTCGTCTTTTTCATATAAAATAACGGCTCCGATCGCATCCCCCTCGCAGATGATCGTGCTGAGCGCCTGCTGCCCGAATTCTCCGGCATCATCTAATGTCACCTTGACAAACTCCGCATCATTTCTGCTTGCGAGAAAATTTTTCCGTTCGCTGATGGCGTCTTCCAGCTGTTTGCTGATCGGCTTGCCCTCATATTCTTTCTTACCGGTACCGGATGCCGTCACAACATGGTCGCAGTCCGTGATCAATACCAGATGTCCGGTTGTCTGCGCCAGACTTTCCGCATACTCTCCCGCAAACTGGCTCAGCTCCCCGATTGGCGAATACTTTTTCAGAATAATCTCGCCCTCCCGGTCGGTAAATATTTCCAAAGGATCGCCCTCCCGGATCCTTAAGGTTCTCCGAATTTCTTTCGGAACTACAATTCTTCCCAGATCATCTATTCTGCGTACAATCCCTGTGGCTTTCATTTCATATTTTCCTCCAATGCTGTTATTTCACTTTGGAGTTATTATGTGGAAAAATCAGAGAATTATTCTTTTCTCTGTCTATCAAAACAATTGTTTTTTATTTTGGACTAATAGATGTTTTTGTATCATAATCATCCAAAAAATGATGTTTTACACCATCCTTTTTGTAAGCGACAACTGTTTCCAGATTCACATTTTCCACACTCTTGAAAATATTGCCTTCCACGTACTGATTGACTTCTTTTAATTTTTTGATCAGTTCCTTGATCTCCACACGTTTCGAACGATTTTCCTCGTTATTGCAGGTGGTACAGGTGTCTGTAAACTTGCATGCACACTGGATAAAATGAAGTCCATTATAGTCACGCCACGCCTTGATATCGTCCTCACGCACAAGATAAAGCGGACGGATCAGTTCCATTCCCTCAAAATTGGTGCTGTGAAGTTTTGGCATCATCGTCTGGATCTGTGCTCCGTAAAGCATACCCATGAGGATTGTCTCGATCACATCATCATAATGATGTCCGAGTGCGATTTTATTGCATCCAAGCTCCTGTGCAAAATGATATAAATGTCCGCGTCGCATCCGCGCACACAGGTAACATGGTGATTTTTCAATATTGTATACAGAATCAAAAATATCCGATTCAAAAATTGTGATTGGAATATTGAGTTTTCTGGCGTTTTCCTCGATCACTTTCCGGTTTGTCGGACTGTATCCCGGATCCATAACCAAAAACTTCACTTCAAAATCGAATTTGTTGTGAATTTTTAATTCCTGAAAAAGCTTTGCCATAAGCATGGAATCTTTTCCACCGGAAATACAGACCGCAATGCGGTCACCCGGTTTGACAAGCTCATACTGATTTATTGCTTTTGTGAATTTGCACCAAATGCTCTTACGGAACTTTTTACGGATGGAAAGTTCCACATCCTTGCAGATGTCTACCTCTTCCTCCTGCTTCATCGCATCCAGAAGCCATGCAATATATCCGCCTTCCAGACTTACCGCATCCATTCCTTTCTCTTCCAGTCCTTCGGCAACTTCCACGCTGAAACGTCCACGGCTGCAGCAGATCACTAATTTTTTTGAAAAATCAATGTTCTCATTCCCTTCGATGGAATCTGCCGGTGTCGCTACCGCTCCCGGAATCGCTCCGTGGGCGACCTCGTTCTCATCCCGGATATCAATGATCTGATAAGTGTTTTTATCAAGTTTTTTTAATTCTTCTATTGTAATGCCCATGCCATGACCTTTCTCTATGATTTTCTTACAATTATCAAGTTTTCTTTCGGTAAAATATTACCTTCTTTGTGGGGTTCCGTCAATCATTTGTGGATAAAAAAACTGCTGCACCGCACGATTTTTCATCGTCCCGGCACAGCAGTCTGTGTGTTTAAACTTTATTCTGTCACTCCGCCTTCTACAACAAGACTTTCCTCATAGTCACTGCCATATGTGTCTACTAAAGTAGCTTCATAATCAGCATGGAAGAACTGTTCCTCACCTAAAGTTTTAATTTCGTCATTGATCCAGTCAAGCAAGCTTGTATTTCCTTTGGAAACTGCCGGAGCAATCGTATCATTACTTCCAAGGGAAGGAATCCCTACCGTGTAACCGGTGTTCTGAAGTGCATATGCGATAACCTCGGTGTTATCGTTTACCCATGCAGCACCGCTTCCATTTTCCAGTGCATTCTTCGCAGTTGCATAGGAATCATATTTCTGTAATGGGATATCCGGGTAGTTGTCGATCATGTAAGTCTCTGCTGTTGTTCCTGAGATAACGATCATCTGGTCATTGGAATCCCAGTCATCAAGGCTCTCGATCACTTTACTGTCAGGAGATACCACGCCAAGCGCCACATTCATATAAGGAAGTGCAAAGTCAACTTCCTCCGCACGCTCGTCAGTCACGGTAAAGTTTGCAAGAATGATATCCACTTTTCCTGTCTGCAAATATTCGATTCTGTTTGCCGCCTCTGTGGATACGAAGTTCACATCCACTCCAAGATCCTCACCAAGTCTGTTTGCAAAATAAATATCG
>OQVT01002887.1_pt1 | contig 11073 bp, 10 predicted proteins | sample 1691561 | NCBI WGS metagenome assembly OQVT01 (sample SAMN03418260, study PRJEB22391) | human gut metagenome | biome: human-gut; feature: organic feature; material: feces | host: Homo sapiens | place: Tanzania | collected 2013-01
CATATACAAATGAGATTCCATACCCGGACTTGATCAGGTCGATGATCATTTTAAAACTGGAATAATCATTAATGAAAATAGACTCCCTAGACGTAATTGGCGGCACAAATACGCCCAATACCCTGATAATATTTATCTCTTTATTTGTTCCTGCGCTAATTCTAGGATTTCGATATGGATTTGATGGGCTAAACTCATATATGTTGATTGACTGGAATAATTTTGTTGGCTTTAAAACAAATCTGACTTCTTACAATTATGGATATGCATATTCCATGTTTTATGAGCACCTTATTTCGATGGATAATTATATGCCTATTAATATGGAGAATACATATATTTTTATTCCTTTAATTCTATCTTTGGGGTTAGGGATGATGAAAATAATATTTACAGTAACTTTGGGATTGTTGTGTTCAATTTCTGTCAGAAAATCATGGGTTAGCTATGCATTAGGATTATTCATTGTGCTTATTCACATATATTCTCAACAAATAACATATTCAATCGAATTCTTTCCTATGTTAAATCCATTTAGCATTCTTGCCAGTCTAACTGTAATAGTAGGAAATGGAACGCAGACATCACTAAATGCAATATTAATGTTAGTAGTATGGTCTATTCTAATGTATGGTGTAACCGTGGTGATATTTAATAAAAGTGATGTAAAATAGATGAAACAAAATGAATTATTACCCATTCTGCATATGACGGAAAAATGGTGCGCGTGTAGCGCACCATCGGTGTATCTGTAGCGGTCAACCGGTGTATCAAAATTTTTGATTTCTTAGTGATTCACCTTTGAATTCTAATCGATATGCTTTACATAGAACTCGATCTAAACACGCGTCAGCGTATGTACAATCCTTAAATAAATCGTACCATTCTTTTACTGGGATTTGAGAAACCAACACTGTTGATTTTCTTCCTTCCCTTGAGTCAAGAATTTCAAATAGATGTCTACATTTTTCAACATCAAGATTCATAAGTCCAAAATCATCTATAATCAGTAGGTCTACTTGCGCTATATTTTCCATAATACCTAAAAATTTTAGTGAATCATCCACTTGTTCATGAGCACTGAGTTCCAGTAAGAGTTTGGAAGCAGAATAATATCTTACTTCTTTGAATTGTTTTAAAGCTGCAACTGCCAAGGCATTCACGTAATATGTTTTTCCTGTTCCTGTCATTCCTGTAACTATGAGATTTCTTCCTTCATCTATCCATGTACAAGTATTAAGTTTTTCGATTGTTGGTATATCCAGTTGTCTATCCGAAACATAAAGCTTCTCATCAAATGTTGCTCCAGGTATTTTCAGTTTAGCTTTTTTTAAATAACGTTCAAATTTCTTGTTGTATCTTAGATTCCATTCAGCTGTGACCAGTTTTTCAAAGCGATTTTGAAAAGATTCTAAATCACTATTCGGATTTTCCAGTTGAATGCGAAGCTCTTCTGCCATGCCCGAAAACTTCATGGATTTTAATTTCTCATATAGATCCATATAGATTGTTTGTTCTTCTTTGATTTCTGTTTTATTCATAATGTGATTTACCCCTAATATTCTTATGCTCTGGAAGAGTTTCCGAACGGTTTGTTTTCTTTTCATTGATTAATTTAGTAAGCATCTTTTTAAAATCTGTATAGCTATAGATATGAGATTCCAGACAGATTTTGGCAGCTGTATCTGAAAATGCTTTTGGATTATTTTTACACATATGAAGGATTCCATTACAGCTCTTATAAGATTGTTCTTCATAGCGGAATGTGCCGATAACCATACAAATTAATTCATAAACATTTGGACCATAACTCTTTGCCCAGCTTTTGTATGATTCTGCATTCATTTTGTTTTCCAGGTAGTAATAACGATGGCTCTCAGGCATATGCTCTTCCTTTGTTATATATTTTGGAAATGGTTTATAAGCACGTTTATGCGTACAGATCAGATGGTTCATAGAATCACAGATAATAATATCGAAATATGAAGCTTTTAATGTAACTTCCTGTTTATAATAAGTATGGGGAACAGAATAGTAATGGTTATCATATTCAACATGATAATTATTAGGAACGGTTTTGATTACATATGTATATGGCTTTAAAGATTCATGTGGTAGTGGCTTTAAAGCAGGCTTGTCATATTTATCAAATAATTCTTTTCTGTTTCCTTTTTCTTTAGAAAATTCTCGATTGTTCAACTCATCTATGATTATAGATATTTCTGCATTCAGTTCTGAGAAGCTAGAAAAACGACGTCCTTTTAATTTTTCCAAAAGATGTGTTTCTATCCATTTGACATTGTTTTCAACCGTAGACTTTGCACGCGGCTTTAACGGAGGAGCTGGAACAATTACAGTATTGTAGTAATCCTGCAAATCTTCATAGACCTTGTTTAAAATCAATACATCTTTTGTGTTTTTAATAGAAGCAGCCTTTGTATTGTCGGGCTTTAGAATTTTAGGAACACCTCCATAAAAGTTTAAAGCTTCTATCGTACCCTGAAGAAAGTTGGGTGTTTGTTCATTTGGAAACGCCATAACGAAGCAGTAACTGCTCACACCTAAGGTTGTTGTAAAAAAATGAGCTGTCTGAAGTTCACCAGGCACATCAGTATATACAAGATCCAAAGTGTCTCCAACCCAGTCTATATACATAATTTCACCAGGAACTCTGTTGATTGCCATTCTAAGATTGCTTTCCAAATGATTCTCATCAAGCCATTGTTTAAAGTAATGTTTAAATTGCGTGTATTGATAGCCATCTGGATATAATTTCTTATAATCAATCCAAATAAAATACAAATTTGCCTTGGAATTTTTATCTGTAAGCTTTTTATAGACTTTCTCAAAATCCGGTAACGGAGCTTCCTTTCTAGGATGTGCGTTTGGATAGAACATTTGTTCAACCATTTTTGGTGTCATAGAATGAAGTTGCTTAAGAGTTACATCCATTGTCTTAAACTTTTTCTTGATGTCAGTGATAGTGCTATTCCCAATCGAATATCTTGTACGAATGTCGTTATAAGAGAAACCATCTTCTAACATTTCAAGAACACCAATAATTGTAGTGCTTTTCTGCATACAAAAAGACCTCCTTTCACTACAGTCAAACTATAGCATTAAGGAGGTCCTATTACACCGGTAGTACGTCATGTTACACCGCTTCAAGCGTCATTCGAAACCGGTATGACCGCTAGGGGTGCACCGAATTAGCCGTCAATTGCAATCATTTAGAATGATAATGTTGTTTTTAGTGGTTGAGTTTATTTTTTGTGAATTTTATTTTGTTTTCGTGATTGCCATAAACAGGGGCTACTTTAGTAAGTCTTTTGAGTTGTTTAAATAGGATTTCCATATCATCTTTGGATGTGGATTCATAGACGAATTTTTTGCCAAGTAGATAGAAATTTGGTGTTTGTGATTTCTTTTGTTGTTGTGATGTTGTAGGTGGTTTTATGGATGGTATACATATTCACAGAACCAAAAGTAACGATGGATGTGGATATGATGGCTGAAAGAAGTATGCAGATGATTGGTTTTCTTTTTTTGAATATTCTTTTATAATATCAAAAGTATTATCATTGCTTCCATCATCTACACAAAGAACCTCAAAATCAGAAAATGTTTGATTTAAAATTGAATCAAGGCATCTTGAAATGTTTTTTTCTTCATTGTATGACGGAATAATTATGCTGATTTTAGGAGACATAATTATCACCCGTTAATTTTTTTTATCAGGTCGGCAAGCGGATCCTTGTTAGTTGGTTGATTATCATTTGATTTGTAAATTCCGAGTCTGTATTTTCATTAGACGGATTCATGTGAGCAGAGTCTGACGTACAAGGAGAATCAGGGACTGAGCCTGAATTTGTCAGGGGATCAACATCTGATTTTGCAGAACCGTCAGCAGGAGAAACGGAAGCAGAAGTATCTGCGTCAGAAGAAGCTCTGCCAGATTCCGATGTTGTCGAACTGTTTCTTGCCCCCTCCGGTTTCCAGAGCCCTTTTTCTTCCAGCGTATCCAGGATTCCATCCGCAATTGCCTGTGCAATATCATTAAAGTTCTTATCAAAGATTGTATTATCAGAATCCGAATTGATAAAACCGACTTCCACCAGGATTGCCGGCATTTTTGTACGGCGAAGGACAACCAGATTTGGGCGCGCCTTTACTCCGAGATCTTTGAACCCAACTGCTCTCCATCTACCGCAGCCTTCGCCAAATCTATCGTCAGCGAATTGCCGAAAGGAGTCTTGCGGATAATGCTGTAACCATATTTCTTATAAAGGGCTGGGAGATTGAGCGGCAGCGTAGCCTTCACGCCCTTGCGGATTCCATCCTCATACTCGTTCTCATCTTCCGTACTCTCGATGTAAGTATTCTTAGGATAGAGCGTGTTCCATTTTTCCGAGAGATAACGCTCTGGCAGATGCTGGTTGTTGAAAGCCTCTACCCACTTTGGCAACTGGTTCATATAATAAGAACTGGTGATGAACTTGCCGCTCTCATCATCAAACCAGTAGGCACCGTTCGGATTATGTCCGGCAGGAAGAATGGAAGCACGGTCTTTCAAAGCCACACCCACCACCTTGGCTCTGCCGTTGGATGCAATCTTCATCTCATCGCCGAGAGTAGTAACCCAGAGATTTCTAGGAGACATCAAGCCCGCCTTGCTGCTGGAGCCCACCGGCTTCACGGTTTCATCATCCGTGCAATACACCTTCTTGCCATTCTTCACAAAATTGTTTCCGGCGATTCCGTGGATAGATGGAACACTACCGGTATAGAGACAAGTATGACCGATGGCTGTAACCGATGGAACATACGGAATACGGGTGTTTTCGCAAGAGAAGCCCTCGTTGAGCAATCGCTTGAATCCACCTTCTCCATAGCGTTTCTGATAGCGATAGAGATAATCCCATCGCATCTGGTCAACCACAATGCCCACTACCAGTTTGGGGCGCTGAACGTTAGAAGCATTCACCTGCTGGGCAGCAGCAGAGCCGCATCCCAGAAATGCCAACGCAATAAAACTAAATACCTTATTCATTTCTTTCCTATTCTTTCTTATAAAACTCTTTTTTCTTATAAAAAAATACTGTAATACTTTTTACCGCTGCAAAGGTATTTAAAGGATGTTACCATCGCATTACAAACAGATGAAAGAAGAGTGAAAGCATTCATTTTATTCAGAGGGTGTCAAAAATCAAAGAAGGAAATCTATGTAAAACCGAAAAAGAGGATGTGTCATGAACTTATGACACACCCTCTGTTCTTTCTTTTTTGCTATTTTATTCAAATTCGGTGTCGAAACCGGAATTGGGAATGGTTGGAGAATCGATAATGAATGATGCGGAAGAGTGGGTAGAGAGGAACGGACCTTTATAGGTGGTCATCTTTCCCTTCACCATGTGGACGTTTTCGAACGATAGTTTTTTTGCCTCTTTATCATCAGTATCAATAGACTGGGTAGCCAGCGTGATATCCGTAACATCATCCTCGCCCAGGAAGAAATAGCTGCTGAACATGAATCTTTTACCCTTGTATCGATCGCCCGAGATATCGTATGTCTTGGTCAGGGTGGTCTTCTCGAGGCAATGACCCGTAGATGGATTGAAGACATTACCACAGTTGCCGGTAATCGTATATTTAAACGACTTGATGTAGTCTGGACGAATTTCTACTCGGCTATCCAATACCAATACGCTTACTCCACGTTTCAGGATGCAGTCGTAGTTCTGGCTTTCTTTTCTATCTTTTACAGCAATATCCTGATAGGTATAAAACATATCTGTGACCTCATTCTTAGGGAAGACGACCTCAGTCTTTGATTTGATACTGACCTTGTTGTCTTTTGAAGGGTTATCAGTGGAAGCTGCGATAGCCACCATCTTGTAATTACCTCTAGGCACATACAGTTTTACCTGTCCGAAGTTCTTGTCGGTAGAGAATTGGGTTACCAAATACATCGTATCTTTATCTTCCGGAAACAGGGCTACTTCCAACTCAGTAATCTGCTTGCACTCACTCAGGGTCTTCTTCCCACCAGTGTCTGCACGGGTAATCCAAGGAGATGCTGCCTGAGCTACGTCAGCAGTACCTGCTCTGGATTCAATTTCAGAGATTGATTTCTCGAAGAAGTTGAAGCTAACTTCCAGTTTGTCACTTTGTGATGAATTATCCTCTTGAACGTTATTGGAAGTTCGAACAAGAGGGTTCGGGCGTGAAAATGAGTTGCTTTAACGGAAAGTATATAAAGGTTTCTACACCTGAGTCGAACAATACAACAGCTGAAGCTGTGCTCGTTGATAACAAAGCAGATGCTACGATTTTCTATATGGAGGGTAAACCTTCTAACTCAGGTACATCTGAAGGTTTTTCTTTGAAATACGCTGCAAATACTTATTTGGGTGACCATTGTACTAGTAAATTGGGAGTATGGCGTCATGATACTGAAGCTAGCAATGATGTAGGTTCTTGTTTTGTCATAGAAGGTAATTTGAATGATGATTATACAGCTGCCAGGAATTTGCTTACAGCACGTTTGAATATGGAACAGCCAAGTGTTGACGCTAATATGTTGCGTGTAGCTACTACTGAACAGATTGCAAGTGCTAAAACAGCTTTAGAAACTGCTACGGATATGCGAGGTGTGGTAAATGCTTATAAATCAGCTTTTACTGCAACTCCTGAAGCGAATGCTTTCTATCGTATAAAGTGTTTACGAAATCTGACTTATCGTTATCCTTCTTCTGAGGATATCGTAGTTGCTACGAATGGTTCATTAGCAACATATTATAATGCTGCTTCTGATGCAGATAAAGGTAAAATCAACCGCACGATTGATCGTAAAAAGGAAAACGACCTACTTATTCCGCAGTTGTGGCAGTTTGTACCTCAAGGTGATGGAACTTTCAAAATAACGAATGCCAACAATAGTTGTTGTTGGGGAGCTAACGCTTCTTCAATAGATATGCCAATCGCCACTACGGACGGTGGTAATTATCGCATCGTATCATTGCCTACAAAAAGTGAATTGACATCAATAGGTTCAAGTTCAGCAATGATCGAGTCAAACGATGGTGTTACTACATTCCAGTTGCTTTTGGGTGGTAATGTTATTAATGCAAATGCAGCAGATAACGGAACAACCCTCGCTGCATGGAACAATCATGATGAAGACGATGGCAATTACTGGCAGATTGAAAAGATAGAAAACTTTAATGTTGCTATCAGTGATGCTAGGTATGCAACCGTAGGTTATCCAAGAATTCATCAAGGTTTTGTTGAAATGTCGAATGTTAAAGTCGTTGATGAAATGGTTGATATGATTGTGGCGCAAAGAGCCTATGAAATGAATTCAAAAGCCGTGCAAACAAGCGATAATTTGCTTGCTACGGTAGTAAACTTAAAAAGTGAGGAATGAAAATAATATGGCAAAAAAGAAGTATGTTTATACTTATCAGCAACCCTGACTAAAATCACTAGCTCAAATAGAGGCGGCGGAATTGCTGCCTATGATAAAGAACATCTACAAGGAATATCGTGTGCTGCCAGTGGAAATCGAGAATGATAATAGTCAACTCCAAATGTGATATTATGTTAATTTAGGTGTCGCATTGGTACCAATGAGACACCTAAAACATAGGAAGTGGACACATGAACAGGGGAATGCGACACCTAGTTTCGAAAAAAATAACTAAATTTGCACCAAGGAATGTTTTAAAATTTGAAGAAAGATGAAAAGTGCTAAAGAATTATTGCAAACTATGCTGTCGAAAATTGGAGGCGGTTTCTCGTCTGCATCTGTTGAGGTTCTGACCGAACTGGTAACTATCCAGCTCGATGAACCTGGTACATTGTCTAAACGAATTGGCGATGACAAGCGATTGGCCATATCTAGAATGAAAGTAATTGGTGCATTGGATAGCAGCGATGTGAAATGCCTGCGAAACATGCCGCAGCTGGAAGAGCTGGATTTGTCGGAGTCGAAAATCGTTACGGGTGGTTGTTATTACATCGAGGCCTGGTATTGCCAGAACGAAGAAGATGTAATGGGATTGTATATGTTCCATCGCAATGCGAAGTTGAAATCTATCATTTTCCCTAAGGGGGTTCTTGCCATCCGACCGATGGCTTTCCGCCGCTGTTCGGCATTGTCGGAGGTGGTTTTCTCGCCTGCGTTGGAGAGAATAGATGATCGAGCTTTTTCTTATTGCGATTCGTTGGAGCAGCTCAGTTTCCCGGCAGCTCTTCAAACAGTAGGGCCACGTGCCTTTGTGCATTGCAAATCATTGAAAAAGGTTCAATGCGAATCTGTGGTCAACATCGGGGAATTTGCTTTCAGCGATTGCCCGGCGTTATCGTTGGTGAATTTGGGTTCAGCTCTTCAGACCATCGGCTATATGGCGTTTGCCGGTGCAGCATTGACCTCCATCAGTTTCCCTGCTTCACTCAAGGAGATGGGTACCGAGGTGTTTAAGGGTTGCCGCCAGCTTACCGCCATCCACATGGGTTCAGAAGTTCCTCCTTTTGCCAAGTCGGATACCTTCGAGGGTATGAACACCGATGCTTGTACGCTGTTTGTACCTAAGGGTGCCAAGGACAACTATTGGTTGGCCGGTGGCTGGGAGAAATTCAAGAATATTGTAGAGGAGTAGTTCTAGAACATCACATAGATGATAATCGAATAACATCATATAGAGATGTTCTTGTATTTCATAAAAAAGGAGTAGCATTGGCTTCTCCTTCATTTTTAATTAAACTTGTGAAGAGGATATTTGCTTGTTCAGGATGCCAATTTGGCGTCTTGAACATAAATATCCTTGAATTCTTTTTGTTATTTCAGCAGATTGTTGTACTTTTGTGCCCGTATAGTTTTGAACTATATTCATGAATCATAAATTATCATAAGCATCAGAATATTTATCAATCATAAACATAAAAGCAAACAGTACAGCAATGAACAAATTAAAAACTATCTATCTGTCGCTCCTGTTCTTCCTGGCGATGAATATGATGGGCGGAGTGAATGCGATGGCGGAGAACTATCCCTATCGCAGTGATTATCTTTGGCTTACCGTGCCCGATCATGCCGACTGGCTCTATCGCACCGGAGAGCAGGCCAAGGTGGAAATAAGCTTCTACAAGTATGGAATACCCCGTGATGGCGAGGTGAAGTATGAAATAGGCAACGACCTGCTCGAGGCTGATAAGCTGGGAAGCTTCAAGCTGAAGAACGGGCGCGCCATCGTGAACATCGGAACCCGAAAGACTCCGGGCTTCCGAGACCTGAGATTATCTTATCAGCTCGATGGCAAAACCTATCAGCATCACGTAAAAGTGGGATTCTCGGTGGATAAGATTCAGCCTTATACCCAGGAACCTAAGGATTTCGACAGCTTCTGGCAGAAGGCGAAGGATGAACTGAAGAATGTTCCCCTGAGCTACACCAAGGAACTCGCCAAGGAGTATTGCACCGATAAGATAGATTGCTATCTCGTAAAACTTCAGATAGACAAGATGGGACATGCGATGTATGGCTATCTCTTCTATCCCAAGAATGCCAGCCGGGGCAGTCATCCCGTGGTTCTCACTCCTCCGGGAGCCGGCATCAAGACCATCAAGGAACCCCTGCGCAACAAGTATTATGCCGAGAACGGATTCATCCGCTTCGAGATAGAAATCCATGGCCTCGACCCACGTCTTCCTGCCGAAACCTTCCAGGAGATAAGCAAGGGATTCAACGATAGAAACGGGGGCTATCTTGCCAATGGCTTGGAAGATAAGGACCGCTACTACATGCGCCATGTGTATCAGGGATTGGTGCGCTGCATCGACTTCCTTACCTCGCTCCCCGAATGGGACGGAAAGAATGTGGCTGTGCAGGGCGGAAGCCAGGGCGGCGCCTTGGCGATAATCGCAGCAGGCTTGGATAGCAGAGTAACCCAGTGTGTGGCCAATCATCCGGCGCTCAGCGATATGGCTGCATACGTTGAGAAGGGAAGAACGGGCGGATATCCTCACTTCAATAAATACCATGGGATATTGCAGAACAAGGATTGCATCCATACCCTGGCTTATTACGACGTGGTGAACTTTGCCCGGAAGGTGAAGGTGCCTACTTATCTCACCTGGGGATACAATGACGATACCTGTCCGCCAACCACCAGCTACGCCGTGTGGAATACGCTGAAATGCGAGAAGGAAAGTCTGCTTACACCAATCAACGAGCATTGGACAACCACCGACACCAATCGCAAGCAGATGGAGTGGATAAAGAAGCATCTCATTAAATAAAGAAGCATCCTATCAAGACGCATCTTTTAAAGATACTCTCATCAAGTGATGAATCCGCCAAAACCTCCACTAATCGGGTGATATAGGCTAGTTTGGGGCTCGCAATCAACCTCGAACCCCTAAAAAATGAAAATAAAGATAGCAATATTTGGTCGTTTGGCGAAATATTGCTATTTTTGCATCCTATAATATTGCAAACTAGTTTGAAATCATGTCATTAATTGAAATTAAAAAGGTCGAAAGCAAGAAGGATTTGAAGACGTTCATCGACTTCCACTACGACCTCTACGAAGGCAACGAATACGATGTGCCTAATCTTTTCAGCGACGAAATGAATACCCTGAGCCAGGATAAGAACGCTGCGTTCGAGTTCTGCGAGGCAGAGTATTATCTTGCCTATAAGGATGGAAAGCTGGCAGGTCGCGTTGCTGCTATCATCAACCATAAGGCAAACAATAAGTGGGGAAAGAAATCCGTTCGCTTCGGATGGATTGATTTCATCGACGACCGTGAGGTTTCGAAGGCACTTTTGGATGCTGTGGAGAAATATGGCCGCGAGAAAGGCATGGAGGATGTGGTAGGTCCGCTTGGATTTACCGATATGGACCCTGAGGGAATGCTTACCTGGGGATTCGACCAGCTTGGAACCATGCCAACCATCTACAATTTCCCTTACTATCCGGAGCACATCGAGGCCCTGGAGGGTTTTGAGGTAGATAACAAGTACGTGGAGTTCAAGATCATGGTGCCGGATGAGGTGCCTGAGAAGTACGC
>OQVT01002888.1_pt1 | contig 11063 bp, 9 predicted proteins | sample 1691561 | NCBI WGS metagenome assembly OQVT01 (sample SAMN03418260, study PRJEB22391) | human gut metagenome | biome: human-gut; feature: organic feature; material: feces | host: Homo sapiens | place: Tanzania | collected 2013-01
CATTGAGAAAGCCCAAAATGCGGCTTAGGGATTCCCATTGCCGCTCGTGCGTAGGTGTATACCTCTGCGAAATCGTCGCAGAGCTCGTTTGCAAAAACAATGTCGTAACCTGATCGTTCAAAACCAAGATCAAGGAAACCGGCACCGGAAAAGAAGTCGCCGCGAAAAATCTTCACCGCTTAAGCAAAAGAATTGGCCCCTTTGTTGCGGTAAACTGTGGTGCTTTGACAGAAAGCCTACTGCAAAGTGAACTCTTTGGATATGAAAAAAATGCCTTCACCGGCGCAAGCAGCATTGGGCATATAGGTAAAATTGAGCACGCCAATAAGGGCACCTTGTTTCTGGATGAAGTGAGTGAAATGTCTTTAGCAATGCAAACCGCTATTCTACGAGTAATTCAAGAGCGAGAGGTTACAAGAGTTGGTTCCAATTCCGCCATAAAAATTGATATCAGAATCATTGCTGCATCAAACAAGAATATGATGGAGCTCGTAAGAGAAAATAAATTCAGGCAGGATCTATATTACAGACTTAATGTGATACGCATAGATCTTCCACCATTAAGAAACAGAAAATCCGATATACCGCTGCTCATTAATTATTATTTGGACAAGATATCCACACAATATAACCTCCCAAAACCGCATCTTCTCCCTTCTGCTTATGATATTTTGAGCAGGTATCCATGGCCCGGTAACATCAGGGAACTGCGCAACGTAGTAGAGCAAATTGTCATAATGAATGATGGAAAAACAATTACCGCCGATGCAGTCCAGCCCATTTTTGAAGATTGGTACGATGTTGTTCATGAACCTGAAGACGAGCAAAGAACTACCATCATTGAAACTCTGAGCAAATGCGGAGGAAATATAAGCAAAGCCGCACGAAACTTAAATATTTCAAGGGAAACGCTTTATCGAAAGATGGCAAAATACAATATAGATTCTAAGGCATTAAAGCTATAGAACTCCATGGAATTTACGTTCTACTTTAATTCTATATCGATTAAAACGTGTGGTAGCGCCCTCCTTTCAAAATCTGCGTCGCTGTAAACAAAGATACAGTATGTTCTTCTATATTACTCAAATGTCAAAACGACTAAAATATGTTTGGTCTTGCATTTCCTTTTCGCTTCAGGTAATATAAAAATGAATTGTTGTGTTTTTGTCAATTTTTTGGAGTGCGGAGCTATGGAACTGAAACAGCAGGTCACAACCAAACAAACACTGGCGCTGACACAGACTATGCGCCAGTCTCTTGCGTGTTTGCAGATGTCCGTACTGGAACTAAGAGACTACATTCAAGAGGAAGCATTATCCAATCCGTTATTGGAAATTTCTATGGAGAACTATTCTGTCCCGCTTTCTCCTGCGGGAATCAGTCAACGGGAACGTGATGATTGGTCCGGTTCCGATATCAGAAATTCTGACGATGGGCACAATGCGTCTGATTTTACAGATGTTTACATCAAGGAAGTCTCTTTCTCAGAACATTTGAACCAGCAACTGGGACAGATGAAGGAATTAGACGAGCGCCAACGCTCCTTATGCAAATATCTCATAGGCTGCCTGGATTCCCGCGGCTATTTAGATTGCGATCTGCAAGATCTTGCAGATGAGAGCGGTATTCCCTTATTTGATCTGGAGCAGGCCTTGTATGTGGTGCAAATGCTGGAACCAATCGGCGTCGGGGCCAGAAGTTTATCGGAAAACCTTATCATACAGCTTGCAAATAGTGAGCATTTTAATGAAGCGACTGTCCATATTGCTCTGTTCGGGTTGGAGCTGCTCTCTACGCAGGATTATCGAGCACTGGCAAAAGAGATGGGCTTATCAATCCAACAGGTAATTTGCGCTGAACAAGTCATCAAGGCACTCAATCCAATCCCATCCCGAGGTTTTGCAGCCGGAGAGGCAACACAATACAGTGTACCAGAAGCGGAGATCATATTTGAAAACGGCCAGTTAGCGATCCAAATCGATCCCGGCACTTGTTTCCAAAGATCAGCATCAATAACATCTATGACACGACCTCAGATGATTCCGCGAAAATATATATCCGCCAGAAAAAAGAGGAAGCCGCCACATTGCTAAAGATGATACAAAACCGTGAAAGTACACTTTCCGCGGTCATCCGCTGTATTGCCGCAAAAAACCGGGAATTCTTTGTAAACGGAGGCCCTCTTGTCCCCCTGACTATGCAACAAGTAGCAGAGGACTTGTCTGTAAATGCCTCAACAATCAGCAGAACTGTCAAGGGAAAATCAATTCAATTTACAGGAAAAATACTTCCTCTGCGAATGTTTTTCTCCTCTGCATTACAGACGCAATCCGGCAACGCCGTTTCTGCGGAAAGCGCAAAGCAGCAAATTCGCCGGTTTGTCAATGCCGAGGATAAACGGCAGCCCCTGTCAGATGATGGACTTTGTCATGCCTTGGCCGGTATTGGTATCGTTTTGTCCAGAAGAACCATCGCAAAATACCGCGCAGAATTGAACATCCCATCGAAATCGGAGCGCAGGCAAAAATGATGCATAAGAAAGAAACTAAGTGCCGAAAGCTGTGAAATCTTCAGTAAGGGCATCATTACAAATTGGTTTGAAATTCAAAAGTAATTCCTACACAGTTGAAGTCTCCATCTGTGAATATAAGGACAACATCAAAACAGGCTGGATCTACGTCCAGCCTGTTTTCTTTCGATAGCATTCGATACACCTAGGTCAGGTAGAATAAGTTTCGCAAAAACAAAAGGTCAGGTAGAATAAGTTTCGCAAAAATAAAAGGAGACATGGTTTGCAGATCTCTGGTAGAATGAAGTTGCGACACCACCATTCGAAAGGAGACAGCAAACCATGTCTGAGAAGATTGTACAGCTAAACGAGGAAGTTATCAAGGGTCAGCTCAAGGAGTTGGTGCGAGGCAGCGTAGAGGAAACCCTCAACGAGCTGCTGGAGGCAGAGGCAGAGAAGCTGACCCAGGCTGCACGGTACGAGCGCAACGAGCGGCGCCAAGGCTACCGCAGCGGCCACTATAACCGCAACCTCACCACCACTTCCGGGGATGTCACTCTCAAGGTGCCTAAGCTCAAGGGAATTTCCTTTGAGACTGCCATTATTGAGCGGTATCGCCGCCGGGAGAGCAGTGTGGAAGAGGCTCTTATTGAGATGTACCTGGCCGGCGTATCCGTCCGGCGTGTGGAGGACATCACCGAAGCCCTCTGGGGCAGCAAGGTCTCTCCATCCACCATCAGTGAGCTGAACAAGAAAGCATATGTCCACATCGAGGATTGGCGGAACCGCCCTCTGCAGGGCGGAGGCTATCCGTATGTCTATGTGGATGGGATCTACCTGCGCCGCAACTGGGGCGGAGAGTTTGAAAATGTTGCCATTCTTGTGGCAATTGCAGTCAATGAGGACGGATATCGTGAGGTTGTGGGCGCCGCTGAGGGTATGAAGGAGGACAAGGCCAGCTGGGTCAGCTTCTTCCAGTGGCTGCGTAGCCGTGGTCTGGACGGTGTGAAACTTATTGTTGGCGACAAGTGTCTCGGTATGCTGGAAGCCGTGGGAGAGGTGTTTCCTGAGGCCAAATACCAGCGGTGTACCGTCCAGTTTTACCGCAATGTGTTCTCAGTCACACCTCGCTCCAAGGTAAAGCTGGCAGCTAAAATGCTCAAGGCGATCCACGCTCAGGAGAGCAAGAAAGCTGCCCGTGAAAAGGCTAAGGCTGTGGTGGAGGAGCTGCGCTCCATGAAACTGAAAGAGGCCGCCAAGAAGGTGGAGAATGGCATTGAGGAAACGTTGACCTATTGCGATTTCCCCAGCGAACACTGGACCCGTATTCGTACCAATAACGTTATTGAGAGGCTAAACCGGGAGATCCGCCGCCGTACCCGTGTGGTGGGCAGCTTCCCGGATGGCAACTCTGCCCTCATGCTGGTCTGTGCCAGGCTGCGCCATGTGGCTGGCACCCAGTGGGGAAACAAGAAGTACATGAACATGAAGCATCTGGAGGCTGCCATTGAGGACGTCTCCATTGCTGGCTGACTTCATTCACGCCAGGGGCTGCAAACCAAAGTGCGAAAAATCCTTGACACTACCAAAATGTCCAAGCGTAGATTTGATTACACAATAATTCAACCATTACAAAGGATTATCCGGCAATGCGATTGGGAAACAATAAAGATTCTTTTTGATTTCTTCCATGTTGGGCACTCTTTTGAAAATGTCATTGCAAAAACGGGGGAACTGTTCGTGGTATGTAAAACAGCCCGAAAGGAAAGGAGAGTTTTCCTATTCTTTCAGGCTGTTTTAAGCGAATTATGGATTTAACTACGTGCCTTCAAAGCAACAATCATAGCGTCACAGACCTCGTCCATGTCGCCTACGATGCCATAGTCGCAGTAGTTGAAAATGACAGCGTTGGGGTCGTTGTTCACGGCCACGAATTTGTCCGCAGCCACGCCGGTCACGTGGTTCACCGCACCGCTGACGCCAAAGCCAATGTACAGCTTCGGCTTGATCATCACGCCGGACTGACCCACCTGCAGTTTATAGGGCAGCAGTTCCCGGTCTACCACGGGACGGGTCCCGGCAATCTTGCCGCCCAGCAGAGCCGCCAATTCCCGGTATTTGTCCAAACTCTCGTCTTTCAGGCCGTTGCCCACGCACACGATGACCTCGCACTCAGCAATGTCCAGCTCCGGATCGAGGCTGTCCGCCGTGAAGTTCAGGAGCTTTGTTCGGATTTTTGATACATCAAAGGAAATTTCTTCCCGGATAACTTCAATGTCGGACTTCTTGCCCGTGGGCGCGTATTTGAACGTGCCGGGACGGATGGTCCCCACCTGGGGACGCAGCACCGGGATGGTGATGACCGCCATGATTTTTCCGCCGGCAGCCGGTTCTACGAACTCGATATCCGTGGTCTCTTCGTTGTAGATGACCTCCGTGGCATCGGAGGTGCAACCTGTCTCCAACTGTACGGCAAACCGGGGCGCAAAATCACGGCCATTGGTCGTGCCGCCCACAAACACCGCGGAGGGTTTATATTTTTGGCAAAGGGTGGTATACAGATTCGTATACGCTTCGGTGTTGTACCGCTCATAGCCCGTGCCGGACACTAAAATCAGTCCGTCCACGCCACATTCTTTGACTTTTTCGATTTGTGCTTCCGGCAAATCGCCTGGGATGACCGCGATCAGCTTGTCGCCGCTTTTGTCGCAGAGCTTGCGGACCTCACAGCACAGCTCCAAAGCCACCGGGTGCACTTCTTTGCCGTCGCGCTCCACGTGTACCCACATATTCTTGTATGTATGTTTGTCCATGCTTCGCACCTCCTCAAATCACGCCATCAGCAGCCAGGATCCCCAGCAGTTTCTTCACATCAGCTTCCACGGAGCCTTCGCTCAGCACCACACCAGGTTCTGGCAGCACAGGCGGGAACATCCGGGGCACCTTGGTGGGAGAACCCGGATCGCCGATTTTGTTCCGGTCCAGACCGGGAATCGTATCAGCGGTGAAAGTCTGAATCTCCGCCTTTTTCGCTGCCATTTTCCCTTTCAGGTTGGGGATCCGGGCGGGGTAATTGGTCTTTTCCATGGTAAACAGCACCGGCATGGTCACTTCCAGCGTCTCGGTACCGGTCTCCAGTTCCCGGTCAACAACCAGTGTGCCGCTCGCCTCGTTCACTTCCTTGATGAGCACGGCGGAGGTGATCTGCGCTGCGCCGAATCGCTCGGCCAACTGGGCGCCCATCTGTCCGGTCGCGCCGTCCAGTGTTTCCTTGCCGCAAAAGATCATATCGAACTTGCCCACCTGATCAGCGGCGGACACGATGGAATAGCTGGTCGCCAGGGTATCGGCATTGCCGAAAACCCGATCCGTAACCAGTACGGCGTGGTCCGCGCCTACGGCAAGACACTCCCGCAACACGGCTTCCGCCGCCGGGGGCCCCATGGTGATGAGGGTGATCTCGCCGCCGTAGGTTTCTTTCACTTTCAAGGCTGCGGACAGCGCGTTGGCATCCAGCGGGTTCAAAATCGCCGGGACACCAGTGCGGATCAGGTTGCCCGTTTCCGGGTCCATGCTCATCTGGTCCACATCCGGGACCTGCTTCACGCATACAAGTATTTTCAGCATTGTATATCCTTTTTAGCCTCCCCATAACACAGAACTTTCCCCTCTGTATTATGGGGAAAATCGTTCAATTGTTTAATCATATTTTGTACAACATTATAGACACTTAAATCCATCAATTAAATGCTGGCAGCTAAGCGATAACCTGCGCCAATAGCTTCCGGGATTTTTGCTACAGTTGTTGCATCACCAATCGTATCCACTTTTTCAACATGCTTTTTCAATTCTTCAAGCATATCATTGTTCGGGCGAGCGCCAACAGCGATTACCATAGTATCTGCCGGAACAAAATGTTCACCGTCTTCGTTGGAAATGCAAACACCGTTTTTCTTGATCGCAGTAACAGTACTGCTGTTATACATTTCGATTCCCAATTGACGTACGCGAGTCATGATAGACCATCTGCAGCTCGGATTAATATCGGGAGCAAGCCGGGGCTGCATCTCAACAATGGAAACCTTTTTGCTCCCGTGGTTCAGCAAATATTTCAGTTTGTCGTGAGGCTCCGCGTCAAAGATCATCATGAACCGAAGCTCTTCTGCACTTAGCGTACCTATTTCACCGATGTACTCTGCCGTTTCAACCCCGACAGCGCCACCCCCGATTACTACGATTTCCTTTCCGACCTCTGCTTTTCCTTCTAATACATCCCACGCCTGCACCACATATGCGCCTTCCTCAATCGGAATCTTAGGCATAATGGAATTTGACCCACAAGCCAGAACAACGCGGTCAAATCCCTGTGTTTTTACTGCCTCAAGAATATTTTCCGTCGTCGCTGTCTGACTGAGCACGAATTCCACGCCCAGCGCTCTGCAAGTGCGCTCAAGCCACTGGCCGATATATCTGATATCGTATCTTCTAGGAGGAGTAGCCGCCAGCATACTCAATCCAATCGTACGGTTCCGCTTCTCCCAAACTGTTACGGTATTCCCACGTAATGCCGCAACGCGGGCAAACTCCAATCCCGCAGGACCTGCACCGATCACGAGGATTTTTTCAGGCGATGCGGATTTCGTTTCCGTCGGAAGTTTCCCGTTCTCGTCCATGAAATTCGTTTCACGGTTTGTTTCCGGGTTGCCAATGCAACCTGCCGGAACTCCATGCATTGCCGAGTCGAGACAACCAGCGTTGCAGCCAATGCATGGCCTTATCGTATCGATTTTCCCGTTCATGGCTTTTTTGGGCAGATCCGGATCTGCAAAAAGAGGCCGCCCCATAACCACCATATCTACATCCCCGCGTTCGACAAGTTCCTCTGCCTTTTCCACGTTCATTCTGTTACCCATCATAACAGGAACTTTGACCCTTGCCTTAATGCCACGTCCTAAATAAGCATACGCCCCGTGAGGAAGCTCCATCGTCACCAAGGGAACCGATGCTTCATGCCATCCGCCGGTCACAGAGATACCGTCAATCAAGCCTGTTCGATCCACAAGCTCACAAATATCCGCAATGTCATCTGAATTGCAGCTTCCGGGAACGAAGTCATTTCCTCCAACGCGAATCGTCAAGGGCACATCAGGCCCAATCACTTTTCTTACAGCGGTAAGTGTTTCAATGAAGAAGCGGGTACGCCCGTGTATATCCCCACCATATTCGTCTGTTCTCTTATTTGTGAGCGGAGAGAAAAATTGCCCAAACAGATACCCGGAATTAGTTTCAATTTCAATGCCATCAAAACCCGCTTCAAGCGCATTTGCTGCCGCTTCTGCTTGCCATTGTACAAATTCTTTGATTTCCTCTCTGGTTAACTCCCTCGGCATTTCCATTTGGGTAAACTTTGAGGGGATTGCTGAAGGAGCAACTGACTGCATTCCCTGGTTTTTGATTTGTTTCGCATAACGTCCCATATGTACAAGCTGTGCAAAAATCTTTCCGCCCTCTTCGTGAACGGCATCCGTCACCTTTTTGAGGGAGGGTATGCTCTTCTTATCAATAATATGTGCTCCGCTGTTCGGATTGAAACGAATCTTATCCCACTGCAGATTGGCAACAACAATAACTGCCACTCCACCCGCCGCGCGCTTGCGATAAAACGCCACGTCTTGATCCGTCATACATCCATCAACTGTATTATTGATTCCACACGGTGCCATCATAATACGGTTTTTAAGCTGTAACTTGTTCAACATTATCGGTTGATAAAGTTTTTTCATTTGCTTTCCTCCTGATATAGTCGATTCTATTTCAAATTATTTTGCCCGGATTGAGAATCCCTTTGGGATCAAACTTTACTTTCTTTTTTTCGAATTCTGTTCTACAATCATCACAGAGGTACTCCACCTTGGCGTAGCCTATACCATATTCCCCTGCAATATCCCCATCCAGTTCATTGACCTTTGCATACAATGCACTGCGCACCGCTTCGGCCGACGCGGCAGTTTCTTCACGGGTCTTGTCAGAAGCAATATGGATGTGCATACCGCCGCTCATCACATGGGCATGAATATAAGCCTTAAACCCGTTAACTTCCGCAATTTCTTTAGCGAAGCTTATCATTTCTGTCATTACGTCAACGGGAACATCCACATTCACTTCAAATGCAGATTTTGCACCGCTCTCCATAGACGCATGGAAAGAACTGTAGGCATCCCAAAACTCGCGCTTCATTGTAGAAGTGTCTCCAACTAAAATATCGAGGCAATTAATCGCTCCTTCTTCCGCCAAGCCCGCAATAGCCTCCATTTTTTCCATAACATCGTCATCATCTTCGCCCTCAATCGTGACCATCAGCGTTGCTGTCACCCGTTCTCCATCCATCTCAACAGGAAAAACGGGATTGCCGGTGACTTGAGCCGAAAACTCAACAAGGTCGGTGTCCAAGAGTTCAACAACAGCAGGCGCAAAATCTGCGTTGCAGATTGCTTTCGCGGCAGCAATAGCATCTTCATGCTCCATAAAGGGGAACAAAAGGATGGCATCCGCACCGGGTCTCTCAATCACCTTAAGGTTTAACTCTGTAATAACAGCGAGAGCACCCTCACTTCCAATCACAGAAGAAAATTCTTCCTGATTACTAAGCGTCTCTACACTTCCGTCAGCTAAAACAATGACCGCATCCAATATATAATCACGAGTCTTACCATACTTGACTGCGCTGGGACCGCCGGCATTCGTCGCAGCGTTTCCTCCGATGGTAGCTGTTGGTTCGCCGGGATCCGGGGGATAATACATACCGTTTTTCTCTGCCTCGGCTTTGACCTCCTGCAACATGACCCCCGATTGGACTCGAAGAACACCGTTTTCATAACCAAGGACCTTGTTCATATTCTTAAGGGAAAGGACTATGCCTCCCTTAACCGGAACAGAGCCGCCAGACTGACCAGTACCTGCCCCACGAACAGTGACATATATACCAAACTCATTGCATAGCTTCATCAGCTCAGCAACTTCCTGAGTGGAGGACGCTTCAACGACTGCTTCCGGGCAATAGTGTCCACCGGGATATTCATCATGACAAAAATCATCACCAATCATCTCTCCCGTAATTGTTTTCAAGTTCAATTCTTTTAGTTTACTGATAAAATCTTTCATAGCATCTTCTCCCATAACAGATTGATGTATATTGGGCATAGCTTCCTAATAATCGATACGAAGCAACCCCAAGTTCGAAACGGGTTATTGTTTAATTTTGCCGCAGTGCTTCCAGCAAAGCGGGAATTATCACATTTACATCGCCTACAATGCCATAATCGCATTGATTGAATATCGGAGCATCTTTCTGCTTATTGATTGCGAAAACAGTTCCTGCCTCACAGCAGCCAACCATGTGCTGTATCTGACCGGAAACGCCTACAGCAAGATAAAAATCAGGTTTTGTTATTACCCCGGAAACCCCGATATAGCGTTCCGTTGGAAGCCATCCATTTTCTTCCGAAACCGGTCTTGTGCAGCCAACTTCTGCCTCTAAGACGCCCGCAAGTTTCATCAGTACACCTAAAAGTTCTTCGCTTCCTACTCCGCGTCCAGCGCTGACAATTCTTTTTGCGCCAGCAAGGTTTACGCTCTTGACCTCTTTTTTTCGCTTATCTAAGAGTACAAAGGAATTTGACTCATCGCATAATTCCAACACATGGATATCTGCTTCTGCGCTTTCTTCCGCAAGCAACCCGTTTCCTAAACATAATATCGCTGTACCGCTAACAGTTTCTTCTCGCAAAGCCGCGCCGCCATAGACGATACGTTTACCGCTGATGCCATCTTCAACACAAATCTCCGACAAATCAGACAAAACAACCGTATCCAATCTGGCCGCTAAAATCCCGGAAATAAGTCTTCCGTTTTTCGTAGTAGCGCATATCACTGCGTCAGGCTTTGCTTCTTCAACCTTGGCAATAATGGAAGGAATGCTGTTGAGAAAAAAGACCTCATCCTTGCACGTTACAATCGTAGCATCACCGCCAAGCATGGCCGCCAAGCGAGTAAGCTCTTCACCAGAAGCATTATTATCTACAATCGCCCAAACGTTTTTCAATTTCTTCATTTCTCATCCCTCCTACAGCGCTTTCCGTATCTGCTCAACGAATGCATTAATGCCTTCCTCATCAGCTATTTCGATAACATTTTTCAGTCGTTCCTTTTCCTCTGGTGCAAAGACCCCTTTGACGTTGGATGCCGCTGCCGAAAGGCCGCTTTGTTATTTTGATAATTTACATCACTGTATTTTTCATATTTACTGCCGTTCCACAGACCGATGGTGCTTCCAATATTATTGTCTGTGTCGTTTGGTAGTTCAAGTGCTTTTACAGCTTCTATTGTAGCATCGGTTTTAAGCCCTGTTTGAGCATTATTTAACCAATAACCCACGGCGGTATTTTTAATAAGTATTTCATACCCATAAACAGGTACACTGCCTTGGTTGCTTGTACCTACAATACCGCCGGCACCTGAGTCGTATGTGAAGAAAGTTCGGTTCTTATATCATTGA
>OQVT01002889.1_pt1 | contig 11050 bp, 12 predicted proteins | sample 1691561 | NCBI WGS metagenome assembly OQVT01 (sample SAMN03418260, study PRJEB22391) | human gut metagenome | biome: human-gut; feature: organic feature; material: feces | host: Homo sapiens | place: Tanzania | collected 2013-01
AGGAAAAGAAGCTTCCTATATATCTTATACCCTCACTATTCCAAAATTTCTCAAATAAATTCATCCCCACCTATATTTTATATTGTGATGGGGGTTTTCTGCCTGTTTTTTAGATAAAGGATAATCAGGGAATTGTAGTTGGGTATAGACTTTATAATCAAAAAGGATTAACTACACAAATCAGTAAACGTGTTGAGATTCTTTCATCTGCTGTACCAGGTAAAGAGAAAAATATTCATAATGTTTATGTGATGAATATCAGTATTTCCTTAACACCAGAAACAATTCCTATTATTGAAACTTTAGAAATTCTTCAAAATTATAAGTCCATTGAAGATGTCAACAACACTGCACTCGCTGCATATATGAAAGAATTCGCAATAGAATATTCTGACGAAGCTACAATTTATGTTCTTAAAAATAGAAAGTATAAGAAATCAACTATCGCATTTTTAGAAAGTTTTCTAAACTATTTTAAATCAGTTCTTGTCATCGCTCTCATCATATAATATTCCGGATATGAAGGAATTCTATTGATCTGTACTTTAATGTGGACTGTTTTTGAAATACAAACCACAAATAAACACATAAATTTCTTATCTTATTCATACTGAATTCACTTATCATATCTAGTATGTTTTTGAATTATGTGAATTATATTCGTTTATTGTATTAGTAAGTAAAAGGTAATAGAATACTAGAGAAGGAAGTGATAACTATGGATTTAGAAAAGATTTTTAATGACCAAAAAACGTATTATGACACATTAATGACTAGAGATGTAAGTTTAAGAATAGATGCAATTAAACGTGTTCAGTTATGGATTAAAGACCATATGGACTTAATAGAAGATGCTTTAGAGAAAGATTTAGGTAAATCTAGAGGAGAATCCTATATGACAGAAATAGGACTCACTCTTGAAGCCTGCACATATACATTAAAGAATATTAAGAAATGGGTAAAGAAGGAAAAGGTAAAGACACCTCTTCATCAGTTCTTTTCTCGTTCTTATACGATTTATGAGCCTTATGGTGTGACACTTATTATTTCACCTTGGAACTATCCATTCCTACTTGCGATAGAACCACTTATTGGTACTATTGCGGCAGGGAACTGCGCAATTGTGAAACCAAGTGAGCAGACACCACATACTTCTGCGATTGTAGCACAGCTTATTGATACATGTTTTGATAATGGACATGCCTATTGTGTTGAAGGTGGTTTAGAGGTTTCTAAGGAACTTGTAGATTTACCTTTTGATTATATTTTCTTTACTGGTGGTAAGAAAGCAGGTAGAGAAATCTATATGAAAGCAGCAGAAACATTAACACCTGTTACACTAGAATTAGGTGGTAAGTCTCCTGTTATTTTAACTGATATGATTCCTATGGAGATTGCGGCTAAACGCATTATATTTGGTAAGTTCTTGAATGCCGGCCAGACTTGTATTGCGCCTGATTATATATTAATTAAAGATAGTATGAAGGCTGCCTTTATTGATTATGCTGCAGAATATATTAAGAAGTTCTTTGGCGAACATCCATTAGAAAGTGAGAACTTATGTAAGATCATCAATAAAGAACAATTTGACCGTTTAAAGAAGCTTTTAGAGAATCAGGATATTCTTATTGGTGGAGAAGTAGATGAAGAACACTTAAAGATTGCACCTACTATTGTAGATGGTGTGACATTTGACAATCCTTTAATGGAAGAAGAAATCTTTGGACCAATTCTTCCATTAGTAGAATACAATAGAATTGAAGAAGCGATTCAATATATTAATAGTCAGGATAAGCCTCTTGCCCTCTATTTATTCTCTAATGATTCATATCATGCCAATAAGATTCTAGATTTATGTAGTTTTGGTGATGCATGTATTAATGATACAGTGAGTCATTTTGCGACTAATACATTGCCTTTTGGTGGTGTAGGCGCTAGTGGTATTGGTTATTATCATGGTAAGTTTACTTTTGAGACATTCTCTCATCGACGTTCTGTGTTACATAAGAGCACACGTATTGATTTACCATTTAGATATTATCCACTTACTGATGATAAGATGAAATGGATCAAACGTTTCTTAAAGTAATACTTACGAACACTTAATGTGAGTGTGATTTCTTCTTAACCTTTTCTTTACTATACTGAGTGTAGTAAAAGAAAGGGTGATGGATATGAAGTACAATTTATATTGGTTAGGTTCAAAATTAGTTGCTGTTATGATTATGGGCACTATACTTCTATCTGCCACTCATTGAGTGTAAACTAGGAATTCATTTTCCTAGTTTTTTTAACTTAATATTTATGTATTCTTGTACTTGTAATGATATTTGTATTTCTCTTCTTATTCTATACTGAATATAGAAAAGGAGAGAAACAATGAGATACGAAATCGTCTGGGCAATTTCTAAGATTATTTGTGTCATGATCTTATTTACCATCACCATGTATGCTGGTTATTCAGTTCGTTAATCAGCATTTTTATTATATTTCATGTATAATGTTAGATGAGGTGATTAAAATGGGTGAATATGATAAGTACTTTAATAAGGATCTTCATAAAGATTTGAATAAGAATTCCCATATTAAACATGTAATTGCAGTAACGAGTGGTAAGGGTGGTGTAGGTAAGAGCTTAATGACATCATTACTTGCAGTCATGATGAACCGTATTGGTTATAATGTAGGTATTCTAGATGCGGATATTACAGGACCATCTATTCCTCAGGCTTTTGGTTTAACTGAAAAGCTTTATGGATGTGATAAGGGTATTATCCCAGCTGAAACACGTACAGGTATTAAGATTGTTTCTTTAAACTTAATGCTGGATAATCCAACTGATCCTGTTGTATGGCGAGGAAGCTTAATATCTAATACAGTGACTCAGTTCTGGACTGATGTCTACTGGGGTGAGCTAGATTATTTATTTGTAGATATGCCTCCAGGAACTGGAGATGTTCCTCTAACAGTCTTCCAATCTCTTCCTGTAGATGGTATTATTACGGTGTCTTCACCACAGGAACTTGTCAGCATGGTTGTAGAAAAATCAGTGAATATGGCACAGATGATGAATATTCCTATTCTAGGTCTTGTTGAGAATATGAGTTATTATATCTGTCCTGATTGTGGACATAAACATTATTTATTTGGTGAAAGTCATATAGATGAGATTGCGAAGAAATTCAATATTTCTACTGTATGCCGTTTACCAATGGATCCTGCGATTACTAAAGTAGTAGATGCAGGTCTTATTGAAACAATTACACAGATGGAACTTATGCCTATAGTGAATGAATTAATGAAGGAGGAGTAAGATATGATTCAGCACGTTGTTGTATGGAAATTTAAAGAAGGTACAGAAGATCTACAGAATCAGTTTGTAGAAGGATTAAAAGGACTTGTAGGACAGATTGATGTGATCCGTTCTTTACATGTAGGGAGAAATGAAAATCCTAATGAAACATTTGATGTTTCATTAGTTATGGAATTTGATAATATGGAAGATTTATCAAGCTATGCAAATGATCCTAGACATTTAGCTGTTGCGAAAATTGCGAAGGAAAATGCAGAAGTAAGAGCTTGTGTAGACTTCACTATCTAATATAACTCAGGAATTTCCTGAGTTTTTTCATTTACATATCTATTACACAATTTTCGTTATATAATATAATTATCATGTTTGACGGAGGATTATATTATGAATACAGCTTTAGTAATTATGGCTGCTGGTATTGGCTCACGTTTTGGTGGAGGAATCAAGCAGTTAGAACCTGTAGGACCTAATGGTGAAATCATTATGGATTATTCAATCCATGATGCTATTGCTGCAGGTTTCAACAAAATTATCTTTATTATCCGTAAAGATATCGAAGAAGACTTCAGAGAAGTCATCGGTGATCGTATTGAAGAAGTCGCAAAGAAGTATGATGTAGAAATCGCTTATGCATTCCAGGATTTAAAGGCATTACCTAAAGGTATTGAATGTCCTGAAGGACGTACTAAGCCTTGGGGTACTGGACAGGCAGTTCTTGCATGTGATGGTTTAATTCATGAACCATTCGCCGTTATTAATGCAGATGATTATTATGGTAAGGAAGCATTTGTACAGATTCATGACTTCTTATTAGACTACACACCTGAAAAACCAGATCATCTTGCAATGGCAGGATTCATCTTAAAGAATACTTTAAGTGATAATGGTGGTGTAACGAGAGGTATCTGTGCAGTGAATGATGAAGGATACTTAACAGATGTAGAAGAAACTAAGAATATTGAAAAGACATCTACTGGTGCACGTGTAGGAGATAGAGAAATTGATCCTAACGTGAATGTATCTATGAACTTCTGGGGATTAACTCCTGAATTCGTGACTACATTAAAAGAAGGTTTTGTAGAATTCTTTGAAAATATCAAGGATCCACTTAAGGATGAATATTTATTACCTATCTATATTGGTGAACTATTAAGAGATAATAAATTAAGTGTTAAAGTATTAGAAGTCCAGGATTCATGGTTTGGTGTTACATATAAAGAAGATGCACCTGTTGTAAAAGCTTCATTTAAAGAATTAATTGACAACAATGTATATTCAACTGATTTATTCAGCGATATCAAATAAGACTCCAAATTTGGAGTCTTTTCTTATACCTTCCTGAAATGTATTGTAATATGAGAGCCATAGGCACGTTCAATCAATTCATCCTCCCCTATGACCTTCACAAGATTCTTAATCTGATTCTTTAAATCAGCTTTATGAATATAAAAGATCGTTGTATGGGCATGACGTGCTAGGATAAGCTGTCTGAGTATATCCTTATCAGTGACATCTAGAGAATGTCCAAAGATATAGATATTGAGACGTTCTTCCTGTGACTGTTTCAGCCATGTGAGATAACGACATCCTGTACTTTTAAATATACGCTGATAGAACTTTTTGAACTCAATATATTCATTATCCTGATCTTTGCGTTCTCCTATAAGATATTCATCTATTCCTAGTACTAGATCACATGTATCTATATCATGCTCGATATTTGCCTTACCATGAATATAATCATATTCTACTTCTGAATTACCATAAAGACGTTCAAATGTATTTGTATAATTGAAGCTTAATACTTTATCTATATTCAATACTTGTAGTTTTTCTACATATTTTGGAGTATCTAGATGATTCACAAATGCATCCAGATATATTTCTAGGCATCTAGTCAAACGTAAGAGATCATGCGTGAGGATATCTCTTAATTCTTTTATAGGCTCCATAGAGGAAAAAGAACAGCGGTCTCCCCAGAAATCAAGAAGCGATGTACCTAGATACTCATTCACTCTTGCAATCTTCTGCCCTGATTTAAACTGTTTATCACATTCTACTCTAATCACATCCAGTTTTTGAATGACTTCAGACATTTCTTTTTCAAAATCCTTCCAGCCCTCTCCTATTGTTTCTTTTTCTAGATGAATGAGCCAGAGATTATCTTTAATGAGTGATTTGAGTTCATTGGATATCTCCGGAGAAATATGTAGAATAAAATCTATCATACGTGAATCATATTCAAGATGTGATATATCATTCTTTTCTAATGACATACGAAATAAACTAGTAAAATCTATAAAGTCTTTATAGGTTGTTGGCAGACCATGTAGTAAGTCAAAACCATTTCCTAATACAAGAAGATTCATACAAAGTCCCCCTTTATAATTTGACTAGACAAGATGTTTAATGTTTTGAAATGTTTTTTTATTCTTTTTGCATATAATAATGGCGTTTCTTCTTTATCCATAAGATATATTTCCTGTAAATAAGGCTTATCCATATAGGTATCTAATATGTTTTTGATTTCCTCAATACATTCATGGTTGAGTATCTCTTTTTCAAACCCAGCTGTTATATAGTTATTTTTATAATCAATAGAGATATAAAGAAGATAATCAAATGCTACTGTCACAAAATCATCTGGCACAGAAAAGAAGCTGATTCTTTCTAATTCATTATGTGATAGATAATTATATAATATCTTTCCTCTCTTATACTTCTTCAATTGACCGGTATTCTTATTGGGGATGCTTATGCCATAATGAGTGATTTTCAAGCCACATAGAGCACTTACTTTCTCTATTAAATCAAGAAACGATTCATAATCAGTATACTTATGAATTGTTCCTCTATTAGTCATAGATATTGTTTCCACCATCAATCACCTCTACTACTATTATAAAACAAAAAAAATCCGCATATGCGGATTTCATTACTTATTTGCTTCAATGAGGTCCATAGCCTGCTTTAATACTGCAGCGCCATCCATACGACCATATGAACGCATATCAATTAACTGTGCAGGAGTTGGTGCAACTTCCTTCTTTACAGTTGCTTCAAGATATCTTACCTGTGGGCCAAGTAATACAACATCTGCTTTAGCACCGTTTGCTTTTGCTTCATTGGCGCCTACTGCCCAGATATTTGCTTCAATACCCTGTAATTCTGCTTCCTTCTTCATTTTTTCAACAAGTAAACTTGTAGACATACCTGCTGCACAACATAACATAATGTTTACCATAAATATTGCCTCCTCAATAACCTAGTAGTTATTATAATACTGTAACCGTTACCTTTAAAGAGTTTTATTCGATTTTTTATTTTTACTGATAACGATTCACTTTACCCTCTTGTAGTCATTCAAAACAATTCATGATAAACTAATAATTGAATGGAGTTGATACTATGATTATTGATAAAGTGAACGACATTTTAAACAGTAATTCTTCCAATACAACTTTAATTGAGTTATGTTCTTATATCAAAAAGAATATCCATAGAATTCCTCAACTCACTATCGATGATATTTCTAAAGAATCATTGATTTCAAAAGGACAAGTATCAAAATGTATAAGAAGATTAGATTATGAAAATTATGAAGAATTTAAAAATGCATGTATTGAATATCTAGATTTAATCACAAAAAGAAAAACATTTAAAAATCACCATCAAAGTTTTGAAACAAATGTGATGTGTTTTACCAATAATATCATTAAAAACATCCAGTATACAATCACTCATATTGATTTGAAATTGATTCAAAAGCTTATGCAGGATATCAAGAACGCAAATAAAGTGTATCTATATGCACATGGTGATGTCAGATCTATTTGTTACAATATGCAAAGAGAACTTCAGATATATGATATCCATACAATTATCTGTGATCCTGATTTTAAAAAGGATTATCATTTTCAAGATAATGACATCTTAATAGTACTAAGTACAAATGGGCATTCTTTCCATTATAATAAACGTGTTATTAAACGTATAAGAGAATCCAATGTTGATCAATGGCTTATTACATGCAATAAACATATCACATTATGTCAAAATCAAATGATTATTCCAGCGCTTGATGAAAAATACAATGAATATATCATTAAATATATCATTGATATTCTTTTGTTAGAGCTACAAAATTAGTTTCCAATGTGGAAACTTTTTTGTTTTCTTTCATCCCATCCTCTATTCTATAGACAAGAAGTCAAACAACATATCTAGGATTGTTTGTATCAAAATGAAGGAGGTATTTGTCATGGGATTTAAAAAAGGGTTTTTATGGGGTGGTGCAACTGCTGCTAATCAGGTTGAAGGTGGCATTTTTGAAGGTGGTCGTGGTTTAGCTAATGTGGATTTAATGCCACATGGCAAAGATCGTTATGCAATTGGGACAGGAGAAAAATGGATTGACGAAATTGATGATCATTATTTTCCAAGTCATCAAGCCATTGATTTTTATCATCATTATAAAGAAGATATAGCTTTAATGGCAGAAATGGGATTTAAAGTTTACCGTTTCTCTATTTCCTGGTCACGTATCATTCCTGAAGGAACAGGTGCAGTGAATCCTAAGGGTATTGAATACTACAACAATTTAATTAATGAATGTCTGAAATATGACATGGTACCATTGGTAACAATGTTCCATTTTGACATGCCAGCTGCATTAGATGCGAGAGGTTCCTGGTCAAATCCTGAATCTGTAGACTGGTTTGTGAACTTTGCTAAGGTAATGTATGAAAACTTTGGTGATCGTGTTAAGTACTGGCTGACAATCAATGAACAGAACGTTCTCACACTCATGGGACCAGTGATTGGTACATTAACAATTCCTGAAGGATGCACAAATGTATTAAAGGAAACATACCAGCAGAACCACCATATGTTAGTTGCACAGGCAAAGGCAATGGCTCTTTGTCATGAAATGCTTCCTGGTGCTAAGATTGGACCTGCACCAAATATTTCATTGGTATACCCTGCTTCCTGTAAGCCTGAAGATATTCTTGCTTCTCAGAACTTTAATGCAATTAGAAACTGGCTGTATTTAGATATGGCTGTATATGGCATTTATAATAATCTTGTATGGAGCTATCTTGAAGAAAATGATGCTTGTCCAACATTTGCTGAAGGTGATGCAGAAGCATTGAAGAATGGTCATCCAGATTTTATTGGATTCAACTACTATTCAACAGCTACAGTTGAATACTCTGATGGTTCTGGTGTAGCTTCTACAGGTGATCAGCAGTCTAGAAATGAAACACCTGGTGTATTCAAGAGCTTTGCAAATCCAAACCTTCCTAGAACAGAATTCAACTGGGAAATCGACCCAACTGGATTCAGAAATACATTAAGAGAAGTATATTCTAGATATCATTTACCAATCATCATTACGGAAAATGGATTGGGTGCATATGATACTCTTACAGAAGATGGTAAGGTTCATGACCAGTATCGTATCAACTATCTCAGACAGCATATTCATCAGCTGCAGTTAACAATCTTACGGCAGAGACAGCATACGAGTACAAAGCATTTGCTACAACAGCAAGCGGCACGATTGAGGGTCAGGTAATGAGCTTCACAACCCTTGAAGCTCCTGTTGTAGTAACTCCGCCAACTGTTGTAACTCTTGCAGCAAGCAACATTACAGATAATGGTGCAACTCTGAACGGAACAATCACTGCAGGCAGTGAAGAAATCACAGCCCAAGGCTTTATGTACAAAGCAAGTTCCGCAACAGATTGGACAACGGTAGCCGCAACAGGAACAAACCTATCAGCAACAGTTAACAACCTGACGGCAGAGACCGCATACGAGTACAAAGCATTTGCAACAACAGCAAGCAGCACTGTCGAGGGAGAAGTAATAAACTTCACAACCCTTGCAGCATCAGGCTTGGCAGATGCAGAGAGCGGTGCAATCAAAGCGATGATATACCCTAACCCTGCAAAGGATAAAGCTACATTGAGTTTGACAGGCTTGACGGCAAATGCCAAGATAATCGTCAGCGATCTTCAAGGCAGAATAATCCAAACGGAGGATTTGCAAGCAGGCAGCGAGACATACGAACTCAATACAAGCAACTACGCAAGCGGAGTATATTACATACGTATCCTATGCGGTAATAACTCAAACACACAAAAGCTGATAGTCGAATAAAAGACCCACAACGAATACTTCAAGGGAGCCATACGGCTCCCTTTTTTTATTTCCCGACTAAGGAAAGATATTATCAAAGAAAAAAAGGCTTCAGATAGTATCACCGGAGAATTTGAGGGTAATACTATCGAGAGTTTACGAATGGACTTTTGACCTCAAAGATGGTGTATCCGAACAAGGTATCCTCTTTATTTCGGATAGTAAAAGGTTTTACAGCAGTATATCGGCGATGAGTTCTTTGTATTGAGGCGTATAGGTGTTATCGTTTTGCCTTATGATTATTTTGTTTGTTTCAAGTGGGGTTTTGATAGGACTGTATGTGTTTATTATTCGAGCAATGGCTTTATCCGGCTTGGGCAGGATTATGCTTTGCTGTACAAGGTGCATACCTCTTTTATGAAATGATTTGTGTACTTCTTCGCTTTGTATGGGTGGTAGAATGATTGTTACGTAGGCGGATGGAGTGATTACTTTCAGTATGCCTTCAATAAGTTCGGAGAATGGGAGAGTATTATTATGTCTTGCGAGATTTCTTCGTTTTTGCGGAGCATTAAGGCTGTTCACAAAGTATGGCGGATTTGTTATTACCATGTTATAGGTTTTGTGGTTGATAGGGTTGGAGGCAAAGTCTTGTAATGTTGTATTGATTGCTTGCAGACGTTCATGATAGGGACTTTGAGAGAAGTTGTTTTCGGCTTGTTGTATGCTCGGTTTGTCTATGTCTATTGCGGTTATGCGGGATTGTGGATTGAATTGTGCCATAAGCATTGCGATAAGTCCGCAGACGGTCAAGCAGCTCACCGGGCAGGATCAAGGCAGCAGCACGATGGAAACAACAAATCTTCGCGTCCGTTCCTTTGATCGGGTTGCGCGGAAATACGGTGTGGATTATGCCATTCACCGGGATAAAAGCGTATCGCCGCCGAAATATGTGATTTTCTTCAAAGGTCGTGACAGCGAAGCCATCAACGCAGCATTCACCGAGTATTCTGCCGGTCAGATTCAGCGTGAATCCAAGCCGCGTTCCTCCGTCCTGGCGCGCTTGCAGCAGTTCAAGGCGCTTGTTCAGAGCATCGGCAAGGAGCGCGTGCGGGAAAAGCAGCGGGAGCAGACACGATGAATATGCGGCTGAAAAAGTGGATTCTCCCGAATCTTCCCTACGTCGGGATCGCACTGTTTGCGACAAAGCTCGGTCAGGCCATGCGCATTGCGCCCGGCGCGGATTTTTCCGGCAAGGTGCTGCACATGATGGATGGGATGCACGCTGCATTTTCCACGGCTGCGCCCAGTTTCCATCCGCTCGATCTCTGTGTTGGAGTTCTGGTCGCGGCTGCAATTCGGCTGACTGTCTACGTCAAGGGCAAAAATGCGAAGAAATTTCGCAAAAATACCGAGTACGGTTCTGCCCGCTGGGGAACGCATGAGGACATTGCGCCCTACATTGACGCGGACGCCAGAAACAATGTCATTCTGACGCAGACGGAGAAACTGACGATGAACAACCGTCCAAAAGACCCGAAAACAGCGCGCAATAAAAACGTGCTGGTGATCGGCGGCTCCGGCAGCGGCAAG
>OQVT01002890.1_pt1 | contig 11048 bp, 12 predicted proteins | sample 1691561 | NCBI WGS metagenome assembly OQVT01 (sample SAMN03418260, study PRJEB22391) | human gut metagenome | biome: human-gut; feature: organic feature; material: feces | host: Homo sapiens | place: Tanzania | collected 2013-01
CGCTTGCAAATGGCGGCGTGCTGTTTTTTGACGAGTTTCCGCACTTTGGCAAGGTTATCATCGAAAGCCTGCGCGAACCGCTTGAAGACAACCAAATCCTCGTCTCACGCGTGAATTCAAAGGTGAGCTATGAGACGAAATTTCTTTTTGTCGCCGCGCAAAACCCTTGCCCTTGCGGGAATTTGTTTTCGCCAACGCTGAGTTGTCGTTGCAGCGAACTTGAAATCAAACGCTACAAAAACACCATTTCAGCGGCGATTTTAGACCGCATTGACTTGTATGTGGCGATGGAAAAATCAAGCGCTGATGATAAAAGCTCGTTTAGCTCGCGTGAGCTTAGTGAGCGTGTTTTGGCGGGCTTTGTCTTTCAAAAAAAGCGCGGGCAAAAGGAATTTAACGCAAAGCTCAAAGATGAAAATTTAGCGCAAATTTGCGTGATGGACAAAGACGCGCAAAGCACGCTGAATTTAGCTGTGGCGCGTTATAATCTCTCGCAAAGAGCGGTAAATAAAACGCTCAAAGTAGCTCGCACCTGCGCTGACTTGGAGCAAAGGGAGATTATCGGCAAGGCTGACATTTTAAAGGCGTTGAGTTTTAGGGTGAAATCAAATCAATGATTTAATCTTGCAGCAAGTCAAGCCCCGCTCAACCCACGCACCATTACGCCACACTTTACTCACTAGGGTAGCGCGAAACAGCTGTCATTTTACACACTATAAGCAAAGATAATGTTTGTAGCATCCAAAAAACGATGATTTTGCGCATTTTTTGGAGTTGAATAGTTTTGTAAAAAAATTTAATACAACCAAAAAGTTCGTGCTGCATTAAATTTCAACCAACAAAAGAAACTGCAGAAAATTGATTAATCATTGCTTATTATTTCTATTCCAATGGAAATATATGAGAGAAAACCTATTTCTATGTCGTGTACATCTGTAAATCGCCCAAACAAGAGGGTATAGGTGGAGAAGACTCTCCACCTCTTTTTAATACGCAATATTTTGCGTGTTAAATCCTCGCAGTTGGTGCTAGTCAATTCTAATCATGCTATCTGATTAAGCATATAAACAATATTCGATTTCTAGACTAATATAAAGCCGAAATATGATATTACATAGGTCTACTCCTCTTTTTTTCGACCCATAATCAGGATTGCAGCATTAATTAGAAATCTTTAACATTCTCTAGATTAAACATTTTTCGCAGCGTAAAATATTTTCAGACGTTCTAGGAGGGTTAATTCCCCTATTAGCCCCAACTATTAACATTATATAATATTAATAAATTAATCTTTATTAATAAGGCGGATTATAATACAGCAAAACACAAAGAAAAGATACTGAGAATCTTATATGCAATTGATTATATATTCTGTACCTAAAGAACTTCAGATTTATACCTATATAAATCTTGTTAATTTTTGTGTATTTTTATATTTATGTTCTCGTAAATTTTATTTATTTTATAGCTTTCCTCCACCCTCAATTTTACAGAAAATAAGTTTGTTTATTCCAATATTTTCCCATATCTTTGCACCCGAAATCAAACGATAGTAAAGCTATTGTCGAATATAAACATTTTATAAAAAAGAAAATGAAAAGAATAATTGATTTGATTACAGGAAGGGCTATCTATCCTGTATCAACAGATGAGCTTAAAGCTCTTTTGGGTGACTCACATTCTACCCTGCGTTTGACATCTGAACCTGGCGTAGCTGTAGAAGAGTTTATGAGAAGAGCATTCAGCAATGCTCTGAGTATAGAACATGTCGCTCAATCCACATGGCAATGTATAATCTACATTAGTCCAAAATGGCAGAAGCTATCAGAGGATGCAATCAATGAATTAGAAACCTATATAGATAGGTGGTGCATGGACTCTGAGAAACGGGTATCATGGGGAGTATACGAAGATACTTCTCTTCATTCTCCGGAAATACTCATAATTGCCAACAAGGCTGCCGATACGAAAGCAGTGATGGTAAATGTAAGTTGATAATATAAAAAAATAAAGGTATGAAAATAGTAAATAGTAAGAAGCTAGCAGGTTGTCTCGTAAACGAGGCAACCTGCAGAAAGAAGCTGGGTAAGGAAATAGCTGATTCGCTTTTCAAGCCAATGAATCAGCTAAGGAAAATAGTAGATGTCAGACAGCTGTTTGAACTACCAGGAAACTTTCATAGTTTACGGTATCTTCCAATAGACAATGTCTATGCGGTGACGCTGAAGCATCCTTTCAGGTGCATCATGCGACTGGATACAATAACCTCTACAATCACGATTGAACAGGTTTGTGATTATCATGGTCGTTTCGAAAAGTTATATAGAAAATAAATATAAATAAGAACATGAGACAATTTAAAAAGAAAGAAGCATCACCAAGAAGAATGATGCTTAGAATAGGTGTAGCAACTGTAGCAACTATTGTCGGGGTGATTTCTATCGCCTTGTCCATACACTACATGAAACTTGGCATGGTAAGCCATCCATCACCATCAGATATGGGCTTCGTTGACTATATCAGGTATATGCTGCATCAGTCCTGTAATCGCTATGAGATTTATTCAATGCTGCTTTGGGCAATTGGTGGAGCCGCTTTACTATATGCAATACTCCTGACATATGTAAAACTCAATAATAAAGAAAGAAGATGAAAAGAAAAATGATGATAGACAAGAAAAAAGTCTTTATGGCAGTCGGTGCCCTGTCAATAGGTATGGCCGGAATTATTGCTTGTAGTACATTCAATGAATATCTGAAACAGATCAGACAAGCACATGAAAATGAGTTTGTTGAGCGTACAGCATTATGGAACCTGTCGAAGAACATGACCGCAAAAGAGATGCTCTCCAGAATGATTACTGTCGCAAAGGGCGACTCGGTGTTGGTATGCAAGATAAGCCGTATACCTATAGGAGCATATTCTGACTTCATGCAAGAAACAGCCAAACCAACAAGGCGTGCATGGGTTAGAATAAGGGAAGCTCACATGGAAAGCCTGATTAATGGTGTTGATTGGATGGAGAAAAGATCCAGGGAAATGCCATTCTCTTCCTACGTGTTGTGCTCCAAGAGCAAATATGACGAGCAAGGTAATTCACGCCCATCATTTCTCAATGAGAAAGTAGGCCGGGAAAAGGAACTCGACGAACTGTACCCACAAAAGGTATATTCGGAAGAGGCTTTTAAAAACTGGAAAGGCAGGTACAAGTCTCTGTTCTCTTCTACGCATTATGAAGGCAAAACGATCATTTCATACAATCCTTCGTACTTTCAGGAGAAAACATTGTTATCGCACAATCCAGGTATAGTGATTCCTTTTTAAGCATGATGAATTAAAATATTACGATATGGATGAAGAGAAAAAAGACATATTGGATTTCTTCTTTGATGGTGATATAATCATTGCTGGGGAACAAGAATATACGAACATCAGCAAAATTCTGGAAACAGGAAACTATATGTTCGCTATAAATGACAGTGATTGTGATCTGAATGTGTTCTTTATGCATGTATTACTAAAGCCTTCAATTAGACTGGCCAACACCATTAACATGGTACTTCGTATACCTTATGGTAAGCGAGACATACAAGAAGAACTGCGTGAATTGATTCAAGCCCAGGAGATATTTGGTTCAGACAAATGCACCTGGTCTGTCATAGAGGACATATACAATCAGACAAAGATGCAAGTTGGATTATTAACAAAATAACAAAAATAAAGTATGAACAATATTAATGATACATATTTTGCTCGACGTTTTGAGCAGAATATTAATGATGTCACGGACATTAGAAAATGTGGATATTGGCAAATGCCTTTTATCCCATACACTTTTTCGTTATACCAATCAGCACCACTTAAAGTTTTCTTTATAGGTCGAGATACCTATTATTGGTGTGATTATGACGAGTCGTATGCTAATAGCCTAAGAGCTTATATGAAGGAAAATTCGGAGTATGTTACTGTAAACCAGTTCGAAAAAGATTGGTCTATATCGGGTGGCTTTTGGTGTATGGTTGGAAAATTGCAGTTACTGTTGTATACAGGTAAATACTATAATTCTATTGAAGAGTTGACAGAGGAAGAATGGAAAATTCTTAATAGTGTTGGGTATGGAAATCTCTTTCCGTTAGAGTTACTTAGTACATTAAAAAAGAAAATATATGTTGATGGGCATACAGGTTTAGAACGTAATCAATATGAGGATATTGTTGATAGAGTTAGCTATCGAACCCTTCAAAGAAAATTTCAGTCATTCTGTAATTTAAAGGCAATCTTTGAAGCGTATGGTGAACCTGATGTCGTGTTCATTTTGTCTTGGAGTGGCTCTGAGAAAATATTTTTTGAAGGATTGGATTACGAAAGTAAAGACGAATGGTACGAGCATGGCTTACGTGCGGTTTATTTGAGTAAGACACACAAAACGAAAGTGATCTGGACTAGTCATCCTCATAGGTTTCCATTTTTAAAAACTAATCCACTAGAAATGTGTCAATATCTTAGTGATACTTACAATGCTTTAACTGGATTGCATTAGTTTCAAACAAGGAATATGAGGTGGAGGATAATCTCCACCTTTTATTCCAATACAATTCTGTATCTTCCTAAAACAATATTAGGGAGTTTACTCCTCACGAGCAAACTCCCCATGGTGTATGAGAGAAGAATTTTAGTGCTTTTACTCAAAAGCTACATTCAGTATATATTATGTATATATGTGTACATGTATTCACGTATTCATGAATACACGTTTCAGCCTATTTCAGCAAAACTACGGTTGTGAAGCGGTTTGCCTCATTCGCCGCATATTTGTCGATTCCGCCTAAGTTGTAGGCTTTGATCTGGCTCTTATCTACACCTCGCTTGATGAGTGCCTTGGCTATGAACTTGGCACGTCGCTTACCCAAATCCTGGTTGCCAGACTGAGTACCAGTAGCACTATCGGCTGCACCGGATATTTTAATCTTCAGATTTTCCTGCTTGGCCATCTTCGCAATGTCGTCGAGGTTCACGAGCTGTGACTTGTCAACCAATTTATCAGTGTTGAGCTTGAAGAAGAAATACACCGGAACACCAATGCTTACTTTCAGGTGGTCAGAAGATGAAAGGGAATCTGAGCGATAGCCATCAGCATGACCTGCCATGTTGCCATCACCGCTGCCCATTGCACCCTGCTTGCTGTTGCCATTCATCGAGAGTCGGGCACGGAGGGAGTTGAGACCACTGTAGCTGTTTTTCGGATAGACGGTCTTGCCATCGTCATTTCCTGCAAGTCGCTTTTCCAGATGAGCATTCTTATCCCTCATGTAGGCAATGTAATCCTGGAGGGCGAGATTCTGCTCGATGTAAGGAGTTGCATCCACTACTCGCTTCCACCCTGTCTTGCCTATCGTGAAGGACAGACCGGCTGATACGGAAATCATGTTGTCGCCGAACTTGGTTGAAGTTCCGATGCCGTCGAAGTTCCTGGCGGTCAGCATTCCACTCACCTCTCCTACGAGATGAACACGGTCGCTGATGCGGTAACGGGCTTCCACGCCATAGGTGAAGGCAAACGGATGACTGCCACTTGAACCGCCCTGGCAGGTACAGTTGTTGATCCAGTCAGAATTATGAATCATGCCGACACCTACGAAGGGAATTACATCCCAAAGAGGGATTCCGCTTTCGTTCTGACGGATTCCGGACGTGATGTTGTACAGAAAGTCTGCATGGACAAACTGATACTTCATCGTATGGAACTCTGCATTCTTGAAGCTGAGTCCCTGAAATCCTATTCGTCCACCGATTGCGGGCGTGAACCATTTGCCGACTCCTATCTGCAAGAGAGGAGTGACACGGTCGAACACGTCACCGCAACCAATGGGCGTCCCAAGAAAAGCTGAAGCCCCGCCCTTTGCTTCTATAAACCAATTTCTACCCCAGTTGGCTGCTTCGCTTACATGCTTGAGATATGTAGGATTTACAGGCATGAGCATCTGCTCCTGACTGTATGATTTCTGGATATAAAGACTGTCAGAACTCTGTCTGGCAGTTTGTGCCGAAGCTGTCATTGCTGCCAGGCACATCATTGCTATTGATAATATTTTCTTTCTCATGTTGTTGTCTTTGATGATTGATTACTTGCGTAAACAAATGAGCATGGTGTTACATCTTCTTTCTTCTTCTGACGGATGGAGCGCACATCTTGCGTGCCATTGCCAGGCATCTTCTTGCCCACTCCCTATCGTCTTCATCCGGTCGCTTGCCCCATCCAGAGCCAGGGCTGCCGCCTCCACCTCCATGCGTCTGTGCGATGGTCGTGGCATCATCCACGAAACCGCACACGAGGTTCAAGGCTACCTTGACAACATGGTTTCCGTCTTCAGCCAACTGACAGAGAAGCGTGCCGTCGAAGTCGAGTTTCACGCTGTCGGGAAGATTCGGGAAGCGAATGGCAAACTCATGTGCCATGGTGTCGAGCATCACTCCGTTGAGATGATAGCTCATGTTGTGCGCCCAGGAGAGTTCAGACTGGTTGGCTTTGTCTTCCAGTTCACTGGCCTGCTTCTCAATCTCTTCCTTGTCCTTGCGGAGGGTGTCAAGCAACTGGTTGGTCTCTGAAAGTTTCTTCTCCTTGTCTGCCAGTTTATCTTCCACCATTGCCTTCTGCTGTTCAAGGCTCTGGATCTTACGGGCGATGTCGGCACTGATGTTGTCGCTGTTGGCTTGCAAGGCTCTCAGCGGTTTGAGTTCTGCTTCCAGACGGTCGATTTCTGCCTTCAGATTTTCTATCATAGAGGTGAAGGATTTCTGCTTCTTCTGGGCGATGGAGTTCGCCCTTGGTGAAGACAGCGAGCTTGAGGTCGGAATGGTCGGAGAGATCTGTAAGCACCTCTTCTACACCATCAAGCGGATTAGGGTCGAAGGTGAGAAGCTGTCTGCCGAGTTCCATTATCCGGTCGATACCCTTGCCACCGATTCTACCTTCCGTCATTCGGTTGGCATTCTCTATCAGAGAGAGCATAAAGGCTTTTACACCAAAGCCGAGAAGCGGCATGTTGGCACACTCTGTGGCAAAGAGGTTTTTCTTGACCTCGTCGGGAGCGATGCCATAGTCAGATAGTAGAGAGGCATATTTCTCTTCGATATTTACGAAATGCGACTGGCAGTCCCATAGGGTGTCGTCGGCATCAAAGGCTATCAATTTGTATTTAGTCATATATTTATAGGGATTATGTTGCAAAGGTACACTTTTTCTGCATTATGTGCGGATAAATGAATAAAAAACATTATATTTGCACATTATATAACTAATACATAATAATAACGATTACATAAACTAAATAACATAACTGACCAACCTATGCAGACATGTCCAAAATGTAAACAGCTCATTGAAGACGACAGCTGGTTTTGTGACCAATGTGGTACAGAACTGATGGTTTGTCCTTCGTGTCGTACTATAAAAAGAGGTATGACATGCAACCAATGTGGTACAAAACTTGTGACCGCAAAGGCTTTTGCCCAGAATGGAGGTAGCGTGAAAGATCCAACTACTCCACCTGTGGGCAACACGCAGAATGTCGGTCCTTCACCAACTCCAAACGTAAATCCTAATCCTAATTCTCAGCCACACACAGGCTTTGTAGGGCAGCATACGCCTAACACAGGTCAGCCGATAGCGGATACGAATTCTGACCGCACAATGCGTCCGGGAGCTACGCCTCCTCCACCTCCTCGTCAGCCACAGGCAAAGCCAGGACATCTGGTTTGCCAAAACCCACCGATAAGGTTGGGTATTGGCGATGGTGCCATAATAGGTAGACGCGGAAGCTATGCCCAGACGTTTGCCGGACAAGGATATGTGTCGGGCAACCATGCCCGTTTGCAGTATAATGCCAGCGGACAATTTGAGATAGTAGACCTTGGTAGTACAAACGGCACTTTCGTGAACGGACAGCAGTTGGCACCAAACATGCCAAGAGTGGTGAACGTAGGCGACATAGTGAAGTTTGCTAATTTGGAATTTGCGGTACTGATTTAAAACCTGATGAAGCTATGATAATATCTTGCAATTTAATATCAGATGTTGGACTGAAACGTAGCAACAACGAAGACATAGTGTTGCTGAATGGCGATTTCTATAGAGATAACGCCTATCAGTCTACATTCACACTCAACGACAACGCACGTATGGCAGCCATAGTGGCAGATGGTATGGGCGGACATGCAGGTGGAGAATTTGCCAGCGAATTGGCTGTGCAGAGTTTCCAGACTTTTGTGGAGACACTACCTGCGATGGTTGACATAGCAACACTACAGAATTTGATAAAGTCGTGGGCTACAGATGCTCACTATATGATAAAGCACAAGGGCGAAGAGATGCCACAATTCTATAATATGGGAACAACATTCGTAGGATTGCTCTTCTATAACGGTAGTGTGAACTGGATAAACATCGGCGATAGCAGAATATACAGATTTCGCGACGGTATATTGCGACAGTTGAGTACTGACCACTCGATGCGTGAGAAGGAGAAAGACCCAACGATACCGTCGAACATAATATACAACGCACTGGGAGTGGGAGATAGTGTCTTTGCCGATGTAGAGGATATTACACAGAAAGTGATTCCGGGCGATAAATTCATCATATGCTCTGACGGTTTGTCGGATATGGCAGACGACGAGACTATAGAGAGTGTGATGGAGAATGGCGGTAGCGCACCAGAGTTGGTGGCTGCAGCAAAGGAAGCAGGAGGCAAAGACAACGTCAGCGTGATGGTTGTAGAAATAATTGAATAGAAATTAACCTAAACGAATATAATACAATGGATCAATTTCAACAGCAACAAGAGCAGCAGCAACAGCAACGCCAACAGACTGCTGCTATGCAAAGCTATGATAATAACACCCCAAACTATACATGTCCGCATTGTGGAGCGGCAGTAGACTTCCACATGGAACTTTGTCCGCATTGTCATCATCCGCTACATCCTGATGTATGCACATACTGCGGTGCAGAGATGGAGCCAGAAGATCAGTTCTGCTGTGAATGTGGCGGTCCACGTAAGGGTATCACCTGTCCTATATGCGGTACATTGAACTTCAGGAGTTTCTGCAGTCATTGCAATACCCCTCTCGACGACCTTGCAAGAGCAGAGGTAGAGAAGGCACAGCGCGACCCTGTATACCAGAAGGCGGTATCGCTGGCAGAACAGATGGCTGAACTGGAAGAGCTGATTATGGCTGCAGAAAGAGAAACCAGAATGCCTGATGATGGTGGCGACTTTGATGTTGAAGAAGAGGAGGTAGTTGAAGAGCTGGACTTTGAGACCGTGATGGAGCTCAGCGAGGAGGACAAGAAGTTGATGGAGCAATATCATCAGCTGTTGGGAACAACCCCTACTCCTATAAACAATACACCTAAGCCTACTCCAAAGCCTCAACAGCAGGTGCAACAAAAGAAGAAGGTGGACAAGAAAGCACGTGTGGGTGGTGCAGACTTGGCTGCTATGAAGGCTGAATATCAGCGACAGATGCAGGAGATGCAGTCGCTATTGAATGCTATGCAACCAGATGCCAATGCCACACCGCAGATGCAACGCAACTTCTGTTGTGCACACAAGGTGGTGGTGACAACACAGAGATTGGTTAGACGACCAACAACATGGATTTGCAACTATTGCGGTTGCGAGCACAATCAGCCAAGTGAATGCACCAGACCAGAATTGGGAGGTGTGTGGAAATATAATTCTTATACTGAAACTATACGAACAATAGAAACAAGATAAGCGACATGAACGATTCAACTATAATCCCTAACGATGGTACTGTTCGCCCTGGCGCGAACAATGGCGGAAACAATGACTCTACCGTAAGACCATCGGCAGATATGAATGATAATGGTAGCACTGTGAGACCAGGAATGAATGACAATGGTAGCACTGTGAGACCGGGAATGAATGACAACGGCAGCACCGTGAGACCAGGAATGAATGACAATGGCAGCACCGTGAGACCAAGCACAGGAGCTGGAGGCGACAGCAACGCTACAGTTAGGCAAGCTGCAGGAAACGGCAACATGGGAAGCGGAAGTACCATTCGTGCCAATAACGACAATGGAGGAACCATCGTTGCCAATGGCAATATGGGCGGAAGACCACAGCAGGCAGGACAAGCACAGGCTACCAATAGCGCCAATGCAGACTATAAGAACCAAAAGGGTGCTATCTTTGGTTTGCCTGATATTTTTATTGATGGTAAGAAACTGCACGTGGTGGAATACTTGAAGCAGGTGTCGGGAGAGGCACAGCTGATAAAGGTAGAGAGCAAGGGTAAGCTATATATGCTGAAGCTATATCTCTCGGGAATACATCCTAACCACGACATGCTGGAGAAGGTGAAGACTATACCTCAGGGTATGCCAGGACTGATGCGACTATATAAGCACGGTACATGGACAAGTCCGAATGACGACAAGGATGTGCGCGACTATGAGATTATGGAACTCTGCGAGGGTGGCACACTGAGCGACCTCGACCTAAAGGGCGACGAAGAAAGATGGAAGAAGCTTGCTATGCAAATGGCGATAAGTATCGACCTATGCCACAAGAGAGGTTTCTTGCATCTCGATGTTAAGCCAGACAACTTCCTCTTCGTAGACAAGCAACGCACAAACCTGGTGTTGGGCGACTTCGGACTTGCTGTTGCGATAGATGCCAATGGTAAAGGACAATGTTCGCAGGCAAGAACAAAGAAATATGCAGCGCCAGAGATATATTCACATATCGAAGGTCAGCTAATCGATGTTGACGACAAGAGCGACTTCTACTCTCTCGGCATCTCGCTGATGAGACTATGGATGGGACAAGAGGAGTTTGACAAGATATTCGAAGGCAAGAACGAACGTCAGCTCATAAAGATGAAGCAGTATGAGCAGATACCGATGCCTACAGGACTCAGCGCACATTCGCTGTCGCTGATAAAGGCTCTGCTTGTTGTTCTCCAGATAGGAACCAATGTGAAACGCAATGAATGCGATCTCGTCCTCGCTCACTTCG
>OQVT01002897.1_pt1 | contig 11036 bp, 8 predicted proteins | sample 1691561 | NCBI WGS metagenome assembly OQVT01 (sample SAMN03418260, study PRJEB22391) | human gut metagenome | biome: human-gut; feature: organic feature; material: feces | host: Homo sapiens | place: Tanzania | collected 2013-01
ACTTCGACCAATACGCATGCTCACATCGGTCGATACGAGCGTTCACATCGGTCGAAGTAAGCGCTCGTATCGGTCGATGTGAGACAACTTCATTAAAGAATTTCATGACTTTTTATGCAGTTGACCATAGATTTCAAGACATTCTTTTGCCTATATTATCGAAAACTCAAAAAAAATATCAAATCAGCACTTCGGTAAAAAATTACAGAAGTACTGATTTGATAAGATGCTATACTTATATATAAGGTGTTACTCTACGTACAACACCAATCCTTTCAGGTACTCGCCTTCTGGATGGTAAATATTTACCGGATGGTCGCCCGGCTGAGTGAGCTGATGCAAGATACGTACGCTACGGCCACTCTGAGCAGCTGCTGTAAACACGGCGTTGCGGAAGTTGTCCTTATTCACTACCTGCGAACAAGAGAAGGTAAACAGAATACCTCCGGGACGAATCTTCTCGAATGCCTTTGCATTCAATTTGGTATATCCGCGCAAAGCATTACGTACAGCATCACGATGCTTGGCAAATGCAGGCGGGTCAAGGATAATCAAATCGTACTGATCGCCCATGCGGTCGAGGAACTTGAAAGCATCCTCAGCAAAAGCCTGATGACGTGGGTCGCCAGGGAAGTTAAGCTGCACGTTTTCGTTGGTCAAGTCGATAGCCTTAGCCGAACTGTCTACCGAATGCACCAAGTTAGCGCCGCCACGCATAGCGTAGAAAGAGAAGCCACCGGTATAGCAGAACATATTAAGAACGTTGCGTCCCTTAGAATAACGTTCCAGCAAATGACGGTTTTCGCGCTGATCTACAAAGAAACCTGTCTTCTGACCCTTCAACCAGTCTACGTGGAACTTCAGTCCGTTCTCCATCGCTACGTTCTCAGGGCTGCCACCTTTGATGAATCCGTTCTCACGAGCCAACAAATCGGCTTTGAACGGCAATGTAGTTTCCGATTTATAATAGATATTCTGCACGATATCGCCCATAACTTCAGAAAGAGCCTCAGCTATCTCCATACGGAACACATGCATACCTGCCGAATGCGCCTGCACTACTGCTGTATGATCATACACGTCGATGATAAGTCCGGGAAGATTATCACCCTCGCCATGCACCAAACGATATGTATTGTTTTCCGGATTTCCTATCAGTCCCAACGCTACACGCAAGTCTTTTGCCACCTGCAACTTCTGTCGCCAGAAGTCACGGTCGATTTCCTGCTGCGTAAACGAAAGTACACGCACAGCTATACTTCCAACCTGATAATGTCCGCACGCAATGAATTCTTTTTTCGATGTAAACACATCTACTATTTCACCTTCTTCGGGTTCACCCTCTATACGGGCGATGGCTCCCGAAAACACCCACGGATGGAAACGCTTAAGCGACTCTTCTTTTCCGGGTTTCAAATAAACCTTTTTATATGCCACTCTGGTTAAGTCTTTTATTATTATGAATTTATATTTTCTTCTATCACTTTTTCTACTTCGTAATTACCTGATACGCGCAATGGCTCAAGGAAATTATATATTTCTACACAAGCCCAAGCGTCTGTAGCGGCGTATTGCTGCTGTGCCTCGGTCAGCACTTCTGCCTCCCAGTTCGACAGGCGCTGACTCTTAGATATCTTCTTCTTAAAAAGCAACGCGTATATTTTCTGAAGGCTCTTTTCTTCTATTCCGAAAAGGGGAACATAATCTTGCAGCTCAACCCAATTGCCGAAACGAGGGTCTTTCTGATTGCGTTTTCTCAGCATGGCAAAGTCGTCTTTAAGTGAGAGACCTACCTTCAGCACATCGTTCTGCAAGAAATCTTCCAAGAAATCGGGAAGTCCCAAGTGGTTCAAACGGAACAAGAAACATGTATCTTTAGTAGAAATCTGAAGCAACGCCACCTGATGCACCGTTCCACGACGGAAAGAAGGACGAGTCTCTGTATCTACCCCCACAATAGTATGCTTATTGAGGTAATCTACGGCTTTTCGCGCCTCGGCTTCTGTATAAATTATAAATATACGCCCCGCGAACGCCTCCTTTTCCATTGCGGCAACCTCTTGCTTCGATATTTTATTTTGTAATACTACCATTCGTATTTTCTGTGAATCTATCAATATTTGTAATCATCATCTAATTCATCATCCTCACCTTCTTCAAGCCCTTTGTACAAATCGGCTTCCGTATATCCGGCATCAGCTTTTCCGAACGACGAGTTCTCGTAAGTATCTTCTTCCAACGGATCTGAATCTTCTTCGTCATCGTTCTGAGCGTACTTCACATCGTGCAGCGCACGCATCGCATTGACCAAACGCTGTCCCCAATACTCGGCAAAGCGTTCACGGCAAAGCAGCAAAGCATCGTTCATTGTCTGCTCAAAGCCAAGTTGATACACACATACACAGTCTTTCAGCGGCTGGTAGATATCGGCCAAACATTCGGATATACTCTGGCGGATGGGCGTGTCACTATATGCCATATCATCGAGGAAAACATCGAGATAATCGTCCTTATCGCCCAACAGTTGCATCACGCTCTGACGCACACGCTCATAATCTCCCTCCGTAACAAATGTTTCAGGATTGAAATCATCGATGCGGGCAAATTCGGGAAGTAACGAAGCCTTAAGGTATAGAAGCGGCAACAACTTTAGTATTTTATCAACAAAAGATTTGCGCTTCATACTCTCTACACGCTCCAAAAAGCCACAAAACTCGGCAGACACTGTGATGAATTCCACCGTATTCTTATCGTAAACTATAGATGTTTTATTATTCATAACCCAAATAATTGACGTGCAAAGGTACGAAAAATATTTTTCGGTTTTACTTTTATTCGTACATTTGCAAGACAAACCGATTGAATTATGAATAAAAAGAAGACTGAAAACAAAGGAAATAACGATAAAATAGCTACTGCGAAAAAAGTGGTTACATTATTCAAAGGCGAAACCCCTTATTTTATGATAGGATTACTGTTCGTGATGTTCGGAGTTTATTTACTCTTGGCGTTCAGTTCATTCCTGGTCAGCGGGGGTCACGACCAAAGCTTGGTGATGCACGCTGAGACCGGAGAATTGCTAAGAACCGATAACGGGATTCAAAATGTGATGGGCTCATCGGGAGCACAGTTGTCACAATTCCTGGTGAACGACTGCTTCGGACTGGCTTCGTACATCATCATAATATTCTTGATAATAGCCGGAATGAGACTGATGAACGCTTACCAATTCACTGTGTGGAAGTGGTTTGTCGGTTGTTTCGCATCTATCTTCTGGTTGTCATTGACTCTGGCTTTCGCATTCCAAGGCAGTTTCGAAGATTCATTTATATATCCGGGCGGACTACATGGATACAACGTAAGCCGATGGATAGCTTCGCAAGTAGGTAGCGCCGGACTTGTGATTATCTTGCTCGTAACGCTTGTCTTCATCTGCTTGTTCTTCAGCAGAGAGACTATGAATGTGGTAAGAAAAGTAGTACACCCGTCATTTCCGCTGAAGAAAAAAGCGAATAACGACGGCAATGAAGAAGAAAACAATACGCCGCAACCGGAGAACAAGCCTTCCACTGTTGATGTTGTCCCTGTAAGTCCTGTACAAGAAGCACCCCAAACTAAAGAGGATGTTTCTAAAAACGGCATGGACATAGACGAGATGTTCAGCCAACAGAACATCAAAAACGGAACTGCCATCATAGAAGAGCCTGAAACAAAGGACGAAGATAAAGCGGTGGAAATAGAACTCGACCCTAAAGAAGCAGAGCCAGCAAAGCCTGCTAACACAAGCAATTATCAAAACGAGCAGAGATCTACCAAGACACCCACTTCGATGCCGGAGAAAAGAAAAGATGAAGAGCCTTCTTTCACTATCGACCCTCTGCCGACAGATGAAGATGAAACCCCAGTTGGAGATCTGAGTCAGCCTTATAATCCGCGTCTCGACCTTGAGAATTACAAGTTTCCGCCATTAGATTTGCTCAATCCGTACGAAACGAATGAGCCTGTAGTGGATATGGCAGAACAAAACGCTAACAAGAACCGTATCATTCAGGTATTGAAGAGCTTCAACATAGAAATCAGCTCTATAAAGGCAAGCGTGGGGCCGACTATCACTTTATACGAAATCACTCCTGCCGAGGGTATCCGCATAGCCAGAATTCGTAATCTGGAAGACGACATCGCACTTAGCTTGTCGGCTCTTGGCATACGTATCATCGCTCCTATCCCCGGAAAGGGCACTATCGGTATAGAAGTACCTAACGCCAATCCTCGCATCGTGCCGATGAGTTCAATACTTAGCAGCAAGAAGTTCCAGGAAACCAAATTCGATTTACCTGTAGCTTTAGGACGTACTATCACTAATGAAGTCTTTATGGTAGACTTGGCAAAAGCACCTCACATGCTGGTAGCCGGAGCCACCGGTCAAGGTAAATCAGTTGGTTTGAACGCTATCGTTACCTCCTTATTATATAAGAAGCACCCAAGCGAACTGAAATTCGTCATTATCGACCCGAAGAAGGTTGAGTTCGCTATTTACGCACCTATCGAGAACCACTACTTGGCTAAGCTTCCGGATGCCGAAGACGCTATCATTACTGATGTAACCAAAGTAGTGCAAACACTGAACTCGCTGTGCGTAGAGATGGATACACGTTACGACTTGCTGCGTAAAGCGGGTTGCCGTAACATTAAGGAATATAACGCCAAGTTCATCAACCGCCAGTTGAATCCTAACAACGGTCATCGCTTCTTGCCATACATCGTTATCATTATAGATGAGTTTGGTGATTTGATTATGACTGCCGGAAAAGACGTTGAGTTGCCTATATGCCGTATAGCCCAGTTGGCACGTGCCGTGGGTATACACGCTATCATTGCTACACAGCGACCTACTACTAATATCATCACCGGTACCATCAAGGCCAACTTCCCTGCACGAGTTGCATTCCGCGTAGCCTCAATGATGGACTCACGCACTATTCTCGACCGCCCGGGAGCACAGCAACTTATAGGTAAGGGAGACTTGCTTTACCTGCAAGGAAACGACCCGGTACGTGTTCAGTGCGCCTTTGTAGATACTCCCGAAGTAGAACGTATAGCTACATTCATCAGCAAGCAACAAGGATACGGAAGCGCATTCTTACTGCCTGAATACGTAGATGAAAATGCTGACAATGGCGGCGGAGCAAGCGGAGATGTAGACATGAAACACCTCGACCCTCTGTTCGAAGAGGCCGCACGTTTGCTTATCTATCATCAGCAAGGCTCTACATCACTGATACAGCGTAAGTTCTCTATCGGATATAATCGTGCCGGACGAATCATGGACCAGCTGGAGCATGCAGGCATAGTAGGTCCCACAAACGGTAGTAAGGCACGCGAAGTATTGTGCATGGACGAGAACGATCTTGACATGCGCATGAGTTCTTTAAAGAATTAATCTAAAGAAAAGCCATTATGAAACATATATTATCTGTTTTAATAGCGTTGTGCCTCGCATGGGGAGGCACACTACACGCCCAACAAGCGGAGAAAGCGAAGTCGATACTAGACCAAGCTGCGGCAAATTACAAGAAGTCGCAAGGTATAAGCATACAATTTGAAGGTACTCAACCCGGAACTCTGTTGCTGCAGGGCGACTGCTTTTACCTGAACTGCGGAGGAGTGGAAAGCTGGTTCGACGGAAAGACTCAGTGGAGCTATATGCAACAAAATAATGAGGTTACCATCTCCTCTCCTACCCCTGAAGAGTTGGAAGCCATCAATCCGTACGCCATAATTAACTCTTATAACACCCGCTTCCGCTATGGATATAAAGGCGAAGAAAACATAAACGGAAACAAGACTTACCACCTTGCACTCGCCCCAAAACAAAAAGGTGACATAAAGGTTATCAGCCTATGGCTTTCTAAAAACTATTCGCCCGTACGCATCATCATAAAAGATTACGACGGGAATGCGCAGACATTCAATATACGCAGCTACATCCCTCAGTCCAAGCAACCGGAATCAGCGTTCCGTTTCGACACTAAAAAGCATCCGAAAGCAGAAGTTGTGGACATGAGATAACTATAAGCATGAGTTCTGCCCGTACTTAAAGAAAGCTAAAAGGAATAAGTATTAAGAAAAAACACATATCTTTGCATGTTATTGTAATGAAAATATTGCTGTCATTGAGAGTTTTATTCAGTGACAGCAATAATAAGATATAAAACTTTAATACTTATATAATGGCAACAGAACATGTAAAATGTCTGATTATCGGATCAGGCCCAGCCGGATACACGGCAGCAATCTACACCAGCCGAGCTAATATAGCTCCTGTTCTTTATGAAGGAATACAGCCTGGCGGCCAATTGACAATCACTACAGAAGTTGAAAACTTCCCAGGATATCCTGAAGGCGTTACAGGACCTGTGCTGATGGACGACTTGCGCAAACAAGCAGAACGTTTCGGCACTGAAATACGTACAGGTATCATCACTAAAGCTGATTTAAGCAAAGCTCCTTACACTTTTATTGTTGACGACGAAAAAGAAATCACTGCCGACACAGTTATTATTTCTACCGGCGCAACCGCTAAATACTTAGGATTAGAAGACGAAAAGAAATATGCCGGCATGGGAGTAAGCGCATGCGCTACTTGCGACGGTTTCTTCTATCGTAAGAAAGTGGTAGCTGTAGTAGGTGGTGGCGACACTGCTTGCGAAGAAGCTATCTACTTGGCAGGTTTGGCTCGTCAGGTTTACTTGGTAGTACGCAAGCCGTTCTTGCGCGCTTCAAAAATCATGCAGGAAAGAGTTCTGAATCACCCAAAAATCACAGTTTTGTTCGAGCATAACGCAGTAGGACTGTATGGTGACAACGGCGTAGAAGGCATGCACGTAGTAAAACGCATGGGCGAACCCGACGAAGAACGCTATGATATAGCTATCGACGGATTCTTCTTGGCTATCGGACATCAGCCTAACTCAGCAATATTCAAACCATGGGTAAAGACCGACGAAGTAGGATACATCCTGACTGAAGAAGGCAGCCCACGCACAGGCATTCCGGGAGTATTCGCTGCAGGCGATGTAGCCGACCCGCACTACCGCCAAGCAATCACCGCTGCAGGAAGCGGATGTAAGGCGGCTATCGAGGTAGAGCGTTATCTCTCTGCCAACGGACTGCTAGAACGCTAATTGCCCAAACACTAATAAGACACATTTATATCAATTATACAACTTTATGAAAAAACTATTTAGAAAGGCACTTATTGTCTTTGCATTTGTAGCAGGCACAACTGCCGCTTTTGCACAGCACCAATTGCCTCAACTACCTACCGACCCGCAAGTAAGAATCGGTAAGCTGGATAATGGACTGACTTATTACATCCGTCACAACGCATTGCCTAAAAAGCAAGCTGAATTCTACATCGCACAGAAAGTGGGTTCTATATTGGAAAATGACAACCAACGCGGATTGGCCCACTTCCTTGAACACATGTGCTTCAACGGAACAAAGCATTTCCCCGGAAACACTTTGAGAGAGTATCTGGAAACTATCGGCGTTAAATTTGGTGCCAACCTGAACGCTTACACATCTATCGACGAAACAGTTTATAACATCTCTGACGTTCCAGTTATTCGTGAGGGTATTATCGACTCTTGCTTGCTTATCTTGCACGACTGGGCAGATGATTTGCTTCTTGAACCGAAAGAAATAGACAAAGAACGTGGCGTTATTCACGAAGAATGGCGTACACGTAACGGAGCTATGCTACGTATGTACGATTCTGCATTCCCGAAAATGCTGAGCAACAGTAAATATGCTTATCGTTTGCCTATCGGATTGATGGAAGTAGTAGATAACTTCCCTTATCAGGTTCTGCGCGACTATTATGAAAAATGGTATCGTCCAGACCAGCAAGGTATCATCGTTGTAGGTGACATCGATGTAGATCAGATTGAAGCTAAGATTAAAGCTCTCTTCTCTCCTATCAAGATGCCCGAAAACGCTGCGAAACGCGAATATGCTTCTGTGCCAAACAACAAGGAAACCATCATTAGCATCTCTAAAGATAAGGAACAACAGGCTAACACTGTATACGTATTCCACAAACACGAACCGTTCCCTGAAGAGCAGAAGAATACTATAGCATATCTTGCTTACAAGTTTGCTGTAGGAGCTGCCGGAAGCATGCTTAGCGACCGCTTGGATGAAATGACACAACTTGCCAACCCGCCGTTTATCGGTGCCGGTGCACAAGACGGTGATTTCTTGATTGCCAAGACTAAAAAAGCTTTCGCCGGAATGGTTACTTGTAAGGAAGGCCATATCGAATCAGGTTTTGCTGCTTTGATGCGCGAGTTTGAACGTGCACACAAGTTCGGATTTACCGAAGGAGAATTCGCACGCTTCAAAGCCAACTATATGAGCGTACTCGAAAAGGTATACAATGAGCGTAACAAGATGAAGAACGCGCAGATTGTAAAAGAGTATGTAACCAACTTCATCGAAGGCGAGCCTATTCCAAGCATTGAGCAGGAATATGCTATCATGTCGCAGATTGTTCCTAATCTGCCAGTAGAGTCTGTAAACAGAATATTCCAGACATTAGTTACAGACAGTAACATGGTAGTAGGTCTTTTCTTGCCCGACAAACCAGGCGTGAAACTTCCTACCGAAGCCGACATACAGAAAGTTCTTAACGACGTGAAGAACGAAAAGCTGGAACCGTACGCAGATAAGGTTTCTAACGAACCTCTTATCAGCGAAGAACTGAAGGGCGGCAAAGTTGTAAAAACAGAAAACGGCATTTTCGACTCTAAGGTACTTACTCTTAGCAACGGTGTTCGCGTAGTTTTGAAACCTACAACTTTCAAGGCTGATGAAATCAGAATGCAGTCGTTCAGCAACGGAGGTAACTCTTTGTTCGACGATAAAGACGCTATTCAGTTCGGAATGATCGACCGTGTAGTAGGATTAGGCGGATGGGGCAAATTCAGCGCAATTGAATTGCCTAAAGCATTGGCAGGAAAAGTAGCTTCTACTTCTGCTTCTGTACGTACTCTTACCGAAGCCGTAAACGGTAGCTGTGCTCCTAAGGACTTCGAAACCATGATGCAGCTTACATACCTCAACTTTACCGCTCCGCGCAAAGACGAGGCTGCTTTCGAATCATTCAAGAACAGAATGAAAGCACAGTTGGAAAATGTAGAAGCCAACCCCAAAATCGCTTTGGTTGATACTCTGAACAAGACTTTGTATGGAGACAATCCGCGTTCTGCACGCTTAAAGGCAGACATGGTAGACCAGCTTGATTATCAGAAAATCATGGATATGTATGCAAGCCGATTCAAAGATGCAAGCGGATTTACATTCATTTTCGTAGGTAACATCGATGAAGAGAAAATGATTCCGTTGATTGAGAAATATCTCGGTTCACTGCCTTCATTGAATCTGAAAGAGAACTTCCGCAATGTCAACTTAGACGTTCAGAAGGGTATACATAAGAATGTGTTCCACAAAGATTTGGAAACTAAGAAAGCTACTGTATGCATAGTACGCAGCGGTAAATGCGAATACAACATCAAGAACAAAATCATGATGAATATCCTGTCGCAGTTGCTCACTATGGAATATACAGACACCGTACGCGAGCAAGAAGGCGGAACATACGGAGTAGGCGTTTCTGGAAGCGTAAGCAAGTATCCTACTCAGCAGGCTACAATGGAAATCAGCTTTGATACCGACCCTGACAGACGTGCAAGATACATTGCCAAACTGCTCATGCAGGCAGGAGTATCAAAAGACAGGATGAAAGGTACCAGCGAGGGTGGCATCAACACTTATAAGCCATACACCGCAAACCGTCACACCTGTGTAATCGTGTATAAGGACCAACAGTAAAACCAGTTCTCCTTCCCGGCAGAAGACCGGGATCCCGCCGCCGCCGCAGGCCACCACCACCAGCCCGGCCTCTACCATATCCCGGATGGACTGGATCTCAATGATCGACTGAGGTCTGGGAGAGGCGACCACCCGGCGATAGCCCCGGCCGGCATCTTCGATGACGTTGTAGCCGCGTTCGGACACCATCTTGTCGGCTTCCTCCTTGGTCATGAAAGCACCGATGGGTTTGGTGGGGTTCTGGAACGCCTCATCATTCGGGTCCACCTCAACCTGAGTAAGCACGGTGGCTACACCCTTTTGGATGCCGCGGTCCAGCAGTTCTTCCCGCAGCGCGTTTTGCAGGTCATAACCGATGTAGCCCTGGCTCATGGCCACGCATACGGACAGGGGACAGGGAATGTACTTCTCCGGCTCGGAGCGGGTCAGCTCGGCCATGGCTTTCTGGATCATGCCCACCTGGGGGCCGTTTCCGTGGGCGATGATGACCTCGTGTCCTTCTTCGATCAGATCGACGATAGCCTTGGCAGTCTGCTTCACGGCGATCATCTGCTCAGGGAGATTGCTGCCCAGAGCGTTGCCGCCCAGTGCGATTACTATACGCTTACCCATGAAAAACACCTCGATTTGTTTAGAATCTATATATTTAGGAACAAACGGCACTGGATGTTCCGCGTTGCGGGGGTGCCGCTGAGACGGCTGTCATGGCCGCCGGTGAAAATGATGGAGCCCGTCCGCACAGATACAGGCAGGTTGACCTATGCAGACGGGCCTCCGGAATGGAAAAGGGATGTCAGGCGGAAAGCCTGTAAAATTCAGCGTGCTCTGAGAAGATTTACTTCTGGAACCAACGGGCGATCCCGCGCTCCTCCAGAGCCTTCAGCGTGGCCTGAGGATCCTTCACCTTAGCCAGGAAGATCATGGCAGCGATGATATAGGGCTTGTAGGAAGCTTCCTTATACAGGGGGGTGCGGTAGCGGTCGAACACAGAGGCCTCTACTTCGCCATCCTTGCAGGAAACATCGTTGATGTCGGCAGGGAGGCAGTGGAGATACAGAGCCTTACCGTCCTTGGTGGTCTTCATCAGCTCCTCGGTGCAGCACCAGTCCTTGTGATCGGCGTTCTGGGCCAGCAGCTCCTTC
>OQVT01002899.1_pt1 | contig 11033 bp, 11 predicted proteins | sample 1691561 | NCBI WGS metagenome assembly OQVT01 (sample SAMN03418260, study PRJEB22391) | human gut metagenome | biome: human-gut; feature: organic feature; material: feces | host: Homo sapiens | place: Tanzania | collected 2013-01
GTGCTGAAGGTGAATTGTCCAAAGGTTTGACTGTAGCCCGTAACTTGTTGGCAATGGGTATGTCTTGGTCTCAAATCATGCAGATAACTGGATTGACAGAAGAAGAATTGAAGCCGCTCCAGGTGTAGTGTATATTTCGAAACTTTACGATGGTGAGAAGAAACGAAAGAATATGGTAACAGCAGCATGTATAATTTCTGCTGCACCCTTTCGGCTTGCCCCACACGCCCTGAAGGGGCAGAAGCTCGTAGCCCAGGGCATCGCCCTGGGTATCATCGCATTTCGCCCTGCGCCCTGAAGGGGCAAAAGCTTTATAAAGCACCTTGTTTTGCTCATTTCCTTGATAAAATTTCTGATGTCATGAAGCCCCACCATATTTTTTCGAATCTTTTCTAAGAAAACTCTTGCCAGTCTCAAATAAAAAACGTACCTTTGCTCTCAATATAAAATAGTTGATATGATGGCAAATTTAGAAAAATATATGGATCTGCAGGCTGATTTTTACCACTATATGGTAGAGTTTGGCGGAATAGCAAAGAAAACCAGCTGCGATTATGTAACAAGAATGAAGTTCTTGGCACATGACTATGCTTTAGACGAAACATTGACACAAGAAAAGATTGACGAAATTTTGCGTCAGGAAGATCTGAAGCGTCAGGAAAGAACTGTCTATACCAGCAAGAAAAGTTTATCTGATTTTAGGGCAGGTTTGAATAAATTTCTAGCATTTGTCAATTCTGATTATCATAAACGGATGGAAGATTCTATCTTGACAGAAATAAAAGCTGTAGAAAACGACAATGACACAGGGTGGGTGGAGAAAATATCCAATGTCGGCTCTGACGGAACGGACATTCTTGTCAAAGCTATGATCAACATTATGCTTATCAATGTATTCAAGGAAAGGGCTTCCCGCAAGTTTGGAGATTTCAGGATCCATTGTATGATGGATGAGATCGGCAAACTGCATCCTAACAATGTCAAAGGAATACTAATGTTCGCAAACAAAAGGAATATCCTACTGGTAAACAGTTCTCCGACAACTTTCAACGCGGAGGACTACAAGTACACCTACCTACTTGAAAAAGACAATGATAGCAGGACGCGTGTAATCCCTCTCATAAGCCATTTAGACTGATTGTTATGTCAGAGAACAGACTTACAACCTCACAAGCGCAGAGGCTCAAAAGAATTCTATCCGGGGAGACTTTATCTTGGACAGCGCTTCCTGAATGGATTACAAGACCGCTTCTGGACGAGAATGTCATCTCCATCAGCACAAACGGAATCCGTAAGAAGATCCGTGTTCAGAATCCGGAGCTATGTGATCAACTCATCAGGGATCTGTTCACTTGCGGTGTCCCCATCGACGAATGGATGGAATTGCGTTCCGATAATCTTACCAGACAGGCGTTGGTAAATAAAACAGGTGACTCAAAAACATTAAAGGTTAACACTCTGCGTGGTTTCTTGGTCAATTGTATCGAACCGGTGGAGGTAATCATTGATAGGCAGACAATCTCGCTTACCCCACATAGCGGGATGTCATTTTTCATCTATCATCCTGAAACCTTAAGCATTCCAGAAGATGTAATTGTCGTAGGAATCGAGAACTTAGAGAATTTCAATAGTCTTTCGGAGCTAACGAACTTATTCTCAAGAGGAAAGTACATCTTCGTATGCAGATATCCACAGAACTCCGCACTCTATGAATGGTTGGAACGAATACCCAACAGATATATTCATTTCGGAGATTTTGATCTTGCTGGCATTAACATCTACCAGACAGAGTTTTATTCCAGATTAGGAGACAGAGCTTCTATGCTTATTCCGGACGACATCGAAGACAGAATAAAGCACGGCAATGAATCGTTATTCAACAAGCAGTATAATAAGTTCAAATCTTTGAATATAGCTGATTCTCGTATCAAGCCGTTGTTCGATATGATAATGAGATACCACCGTTGTTATGAACAAGAAGGCTATATTCTGGTCTAAACTTCCGACCACAATCAAAAACAAAACAGTTTAAAAACAACTAAGTCATAATTCAGTTTGCAAATTGCACGGTGAAACTCATTTGATTTTGCGGTAGAAGGTGCCGATCTGGCCTTTTATGTGGTATTTCTTGCTGGTGTTCCAGGTCTCGTCGCCGCCATAGATGCGGAACTGGGCGGAGGTGCTGATATATTCATTGCCATATCGGTCCACAAAGACATCGCCTTGCGAGGATGCGCTGACGCCGCCTGAAGAGACTCCGCCGACAATGGCGCCAATCACGGCAAGGACTGCAAGAACCGCAAGGGCGAGCCACCAGAAATTCTTTATGACGAAAATGCCAAGGCTCAGTGTCGGGGCGGCAAGCAACAAGCCAGCCAGGACGCACCCGGCCGCCGGCAACCAACCGCCCGTATTACCCATAAGGCCGTCGATCACCACCATATAGAATGACGCGGCGACCATAAGGGACAATATTCCTGTGTAGGCCAAGGCCAATGAATATTTGAGAATACTTTCGTCCAGCATCTCCCGTGAGCACATCTCCCTCAACGTCGGCATCACCTTATCCACGGACAGCGCCAGTCCGGCGGATGCGGCCAGCCTCGCGCCAACCTTCCTTTTCATAAAAAACGCTTCCCCACAACGCCAAGGAGGCACAGAAGAACGGGATGATGAGAGTGATAACAGTATCAAGCATAAGCGAATGTCTTTTTATAAAGCCAAACTTAAATAAAAAATCCGTGATTTCTACTAGTTGCGCATTAATTTAGGGTACTATAATAGGAGTTGACTAACATTTGTTTTGGGAACATATAGGAGTTGGCCAACATTTCTCTTATAACACTGATATTTAAACAATTGTGAGTTATTGATATTCCTGCATAAGAATCTGTATGTAAAGGACCTAATCTCCATCGTAGTCATATAATATGACAAGGTGTGGCGGAAGATCCCTGGCTTATGCATCGGGTGAAAAAAGTGGCTTTTCTCACCCGAATCCAATCTGGGATGTCTCTCCGGGGGTCTAACCACTCCTTTTTCACCCAGAATAATAGTTATTTGAATCTGAACCGACAACGTCACGCCCAAGGTTGATGAACGTGAATCAGGAATGTCACCCACTTTTCTGCCACAGTTTTCTTCCCCTAACCAAAACCAGACGTCTTATCCTTGTTGGTACACCAAAAGTGCGTTTCCTGCACCAATGGTACACCCTGTATATTCGGTGCAAAGGCCTCATCACGTACATTTTCTGTCCAAAAACAATAGGGGACCGGTCTTCCATGTATGAAATAGCCATGCGTACCTAAAGCGCCATTCACTTGACAACCAACGAGTTGGTGTTCCAGGTATGAATATATTCACACACCTAAGAGTCAGTGCCCCCAGTACAGGGCGTTCTATTGGCGTTCCGGACTTCCAGGTGCGAGAAACCATTCGCACCTGAAACGGCATTTACTTGATTGCTAACGAGTTGATATTCCAGGTATGAATATATTCGCGCACCTGAGCGTTACGGCATATTATGGTATGCCGAGCCTTAGATCCGCACAATATTATGTCTGGTTGGTTTTGAAGGCGCTATATACCATTAACAGATACAGTTACCTTAGTGAGTTTTTTTTGTATGCCTGCAAACGCTTGGATGTCGGCACGATACGGAGGAAGATAGTCAACTTATATATATTTCCTTTAATTTATAGAGAGAACATACACACACCAACTCTTGCCGGTTCTTCACGGCACTTGCCAATCGTGAAAACCCTTGCATATTCAAGATATTTTCACAAACTTTGCGCTGCCGGATGGGATTATGTTTCCAATCCGGGGAAAGGCTGCGATATGGCATCCCCGTGCCAAGCTGATTTTTGTAAAACGAACAACGGTGCTCCAAGATTCCAAAGCTTTTTGCAAGGAGCTGAAGTTTCTTTGGAAGACACCTGACAAATTTATTACAAATATGAGACGTAAAATGTTTTTTGCGGCGGCGCTCTGCTGCATTGTTTCCGCGGTGATGGTTTCCTGCGGGAAGGACAATCCTGACACTCCCGAACCGGAACCGACACCCGATCCGGAACCGGAAGTTCCTGTTACACCTAAAGATACCGTTGTCTATGCGGTCGGACAGGAAGCCGTTCCAGGGAAGGGTTACTACTATGCGACAATCTGGAAGGACGGTAAGAGGATCCTCCTCTCCGACGGGAGTTATGACGCTTTCTGCAACGGAGCCTATGCTGACGGCGAGACTATCTACATCGCGGGCTGCGAGGCGACAGGTGACCTTGTGGATGACGGTTACTATGAGCCTTATCACCAGAATGTCGGCGTGATCTGGAAATTCAAGGCAGGTGAGGAAGACAAGGCGGAAAAGACCGTCATCAGCGACGGGAAATATTCCACATCCCCGATTGCGGTGACTGTCGCTGACGGGAAGGTCTATGCCGCGGGATTCGACTCTCCTGACTATGACAGGCGGGCCATCCTTTGGACAGACGGTCAGCCTCAATACCTTACGGACGGTAAGACTGACGCGTTGGCGTACTGCATCTATTCCGATGGCAAGGATGTATATGTCGGTGGATATGTGCAGCCGGCCAGCAACAAGCAGGGTGGCATTGCCACCATCTGGAAAAACGGTGTGGCTCAGAGCCTTACAAGCGGCAACACGGTAGCGAAAGTGAACGCCATCTGCATCGATGGCGGGAAGGTCTATGCGGCCGGATCCGAGAAAGAGTCAGGCGGAAGATGGAAAGGCGTTCTCTGGATTGACGGTGTGGCACAGGACTTCACCGACTACGTCGGAACAGAGGTCACCGGCCTCTACGTCAAGGACGGAGAATATGTCATCGAAGGGAATATGACCGAGACCAACTCCGCCAAGGACATCTGCCCTTACATCTGGACATCAGCAGGCGCACAGAAAGTCGCCGAAACGACTCTCTGCCAAGGCGTTGGTCTCGCTGTCGCAGGAAATGACATCTATGTGGCCGGTAACGAAAACGCCGGCTATGACTCTGAGTACAACCCGATCAACATCGCCTACCTCTGGAAGAACGGTGTCGAGCAGGAGCTTGAGGTCGAGTACAAAAACGACTTCTCCCTCTGGGGTGTCATCTGCGCCTATGTTGAAAAGAAGTAATCTTTCTGAATATCCTAACTCAGGCTGGCCGGGGGAACTTCTTCGGCCAGTTTTTATTTTAGGGAACTATGTAGGCTGGAAGTATCCAGCTCACCATTCCATTGCCACGGCCAGTTTAGGTTACTATATAGGAGATTGAATCGGGACCTTCGTTGAAAAGGAGATCCATACTCGCCTCGGCCAGTCCTATTTAGGTTTGGTTACTATATGTTTTTTTTTGTTTTATAGTACTGATGTTTAAGTAATTGCGGCCTGTCGACATCCGATGCGATAATTTGTATGTCAAGGGCTTAATTTTCATCGTAGTCATACAATAAACTAACAGACAAGGAAAGGAAGAAGATTTCGGGCCTATTCATCGGGTGAAAAAAGTGGCTTTCTGCACCCGACCCCAATTTGTAATGACTTTTCGTGTGTCAAACGCTCCTTTTTTCACCCGGGACAACAGCCACTTGGATCTGAGTCGATTATACCACACGCCAAGGTTGTTGAATGAGAATCAGGAATGTTGCTTCATGCCTCTTAGTTCATTTGGCACACCAGAAGAGCACTTCCTATACCATACGGTGTGTCCCGGTATATTTGATAAACAGGAAGGCCTTCGGCCGTATATTTTTCTGTTCAATAAAGCAAATGGAGATCATTCTTCCAAGTATGAAAAATCATACGTACCTAAAACAGCATCCCTCTGACAAATAGATAGTTAGTGTTCTAGGTGCGAGTATATTCACACACCTGTGAGTCGGCGGCCTCGGTGCAAGGCGTTCTATTTGTGTTCAGAACTTCCAGGTGCGAGAAACTAGTGTGAATATGTTCTCGCACCTAAGCGTTATGGGCATATTATGGAATGGTCCGCAAAGCCACAGTATATTATGCATAGCTAATCTTAAAGGCACTATATGCCATTAACGACACTGTTATCTTTGTGAATTTGGCTGCTGGCAATCATCTGGACGTTGGTACGATAAGTGGAAAGATAAGTCAACAGATATATAATTTCCCAAGGAGAATGGATGTGTAGTCCAGTTGAACGAACGCTCCTTCACAGGCGTTAACTTGTGTAAATCACGCTTTTAGAAGGACAATGCTCCCTTCACGAGCGTATTCCTGTCATATTCACGCTTTTGGAGGACGTGAGTTTAATTTAGGAAATGATATATGAGCTTGACTGACATTCCACATTATGGAGCTGAGGCTCAGACACACACACGAATATTACTTTCAACGGCGATTATGCAACACAGCAATGCACAATTTGTTCATTAGCCACAACTTGGCAAAAAGGCAAATTGCATGGCGAAAAGCCACTAATATCCTCATATCCAACTCAGGGAAAGACTTACTCAAAATTTCAAAGCGAGTCCTAAACCGTAATTCTGTACACCAAGGTTAACTTCAATATTTCTCTCGGCAAACCCATTAGCGGAATTGAATCTCCTTATGGATTTCTTTATCATAGACGAACCCACTAAATCCAGAGGAAGCCCCAATAGAACCAATCCGGCACAGATACCATATACAGTACCGTCTTCATCAAGACCTCCACCTACGGCAGAACCGACAAGCCATCCTAAAGCGAATCCAGCACCAACACCGATCATAATGGAGCCTGTGGTCTCAAATAAGCGTCCAGATTTGTATCGACGGTAATCTTCAGGTGATAAATATCGGCTGGCATCAATGCGGACACCATTTATATTAACGTCTCCCCGCCAACTATTGTATGTCATCTGACCATCAATAAGACTCTCGGATATGTCGTCATTCGCTCTGAAAACTTCTTTCTGACCATTCTCATATGCAATGGAATACACATCTGATTTCGGCGAGGCATAAATCACATCAACGTGTTTGTCTACATCCAAATAACGAATATAATAGAGGCAACAATTTGTTTAACCAACTAAAACTACTATCTTTATGGCTGTTAATGGACAGAATTTATTGTCAAGTGCACTGGACTTGCCCAAGAGTATGTGGAAGCGCTTGCGCAACAAAAGAAGTAATATGACAAGCAAGGATTACAGGGATTTCGCAGTGGAGCAGATGGGGCTGCTTGAGGGGATTTGCACTAAGCCGATGATGGGAGAGTTTCTGCTGTACCGGCAGGGGAAATATTTCGGAGGAATCTACGACAATAGGGTTCTGGTCAAGAAGACCAAGACCAACGAGAGATTCGGGATGCCGGAGGCGATTCCTTACGAGGGGGCCAAGGCGATGTATCAAGTCAACATCGACAACCGGGAGGAAGTGGCGGAGGTCATCAAGGCTACCTGCGAGGGACTGAAATAGACCGCTGCACAAAAATTGCTGACGGAAAGTTTAACGATTATATTATTAACGAATATTCAGGAATATGTTGGAGATAGGTACAAAGGCACCGGAGTTCGTTGGTGTGGATGAGAATGGCAACGAGGTAAGTCTCAATGATTTCAAGGGAAAGAAGCTTGTGCTTTACTTCTACCCGAAGGACAGCACTCCGGGATGCACGGCGGAGGCTTGCGACCTGCGGGACAACTACCATCGGTATCTTGCGCTTGGGTATCAGGTGCTTGGTGTCAGCAAGGACTCACAGGCCTCGCACCGGAAATTCATAGAGAAATATTCTCTGCCGTTTCATCTGGTGAGCGATCCGGAATGCGCCATTCTGAAGGCTTACGAGGCTTGGGGGCTCAAGAAGCTCTACGGAAAGGAGTCATACGGGACATTGAGGACTACCTATGTGATCGATGAGGACGGAATCATCATCGATGCCATCGGAAAAGTCAACACCAAGGATCATACTACGCAGATTCTCGGTTCGGAGAAATAGCCTACATCACCTCGACGCCGGCGAAGGAGCATTCGGCGATGAGGTGGATGGTGTGGGAGCCGGTCTGCTGACGGAGGCGGTCGGCGGTCTTGTTGTTCACGCCACCGAAGGCGGAATTGGAACGGACATCGACATTGACATCTTTCGGGACATATATTCCCACACCTGCAAAACTTGCCTTCACCCGAACCTCCACATCTTCATTGAATATGGCGTTGCGGAGATCCAAGCGGACTGAGCCGAAAGAGGCTTCTATGTCCGCCCCGTCAAACTCCTCAGCCTCGACACGATGATTCTGCTCGCCAAAAGCCGATGAGATCTTCAGGATATTCCTTCCATCGCGGGAGATGATCGAGCAACCTCCTCTGGAGTCGTGGCAGTTCCAACTCTCCGGACGGCCGCTCTTGGAAAAAATCAACATAATGCCGAAAGCGATGAATATGATCGCGAGGCACAGTTTCCAGAACACCGACCAGTCAATATAGCCTTGCGCTTGAAGCAGCAGTATCGCTCCGAGGGCTATGCCGCTGAAAGATCCCCAGTTAGGATGGGCGATCAGGTGTGCGGTGCAAGGCAGGATAATAAGGAGTGTCCACCAACCACGGAAGAATATGTCGAAGCCGATCACTCCGGTGACGTTCAGAATCCACAGCACGCCTATGGCGGCTATGGAGAATCCCAAAAACTGTTTCGCTAACTTTTTCATACATTAAAATTAGAAGCTGTTTTGAATTGTTTGTTTGAAGGTTTGAAAGTGAAAAACTTCAGTTTCGACCGCCTCTTCCAAGGAAGATAGCGGTGCTATCTGACTGAAGAAGCGGGAAGAAAATGAAGATTTTTCACCTCAAAGAACATTTCAAACAATTCAAAACAGCTTCTTAATAATTCTTATCTGAATCACAGTGGCAAAGGTACTACGGAAAACTCTTGTGGCCATGGGTGTGACAAGGACAAAAGGCACATAGTAATTATCTAATGTTCAAGAACATAACAGTCAAGACTATGGACAATGAGGTACTTCGACAAGCTCAGTGAGCGGATAAGAATATATTTTTGTTACTTGAAAGATGAATATTCCGTTACCTTCGTTCAGATAATTCCTTACGAAACGCTTTCAGCATGATATGGCCTAAAAACGCTTGCGTTTGGTCTTCGGCTGAAAAACTTGTATTTGGAGTGAGGACTTTTTCAGGCGAAACCTCATCTCGGCTATCTCAGAGGCATTTGACCGTGAAGGAGTTCTGTAAAAATCAGTGGTGACAAGCAAATCCAGTTAGTTCTGAGTCCAGCAGTCACTCGCCAAACAATCAGAACGTGGCGATGAACTCGTCGATGGAGGTGCCTTCCGGGAGGGCGGAGGCGACACGGGCCTTGAGACGCTGCTTGCCCTTCGTGACGGAGGTCGGGGATATTCCCATCATGGCAGCCATCTGCTTGCCGGAGAAACCGAAGCGGAGCAAGACGGCGATGCGCAGCTCAGCGGCGGTAAGACCCGGAAACGAAGACTTCAGACGCTCGGTGAAACGGTTGCATACATCATCCAGAATCTTCTCCAGCCTTCCCCACTCGGCATCGGACAGATAGCGCGGGTTCTGCTGGAGCGACATCACCAGCTTGTCCTTGAACATCAGCACCGAACGCAACTCGCTGCGCTCCGACTCGCTCTCGTGAAGCAATGTCTTGCTCTCCCCTATCTCGCTGTCTTTCCGCTCGATGGCCTCATCACGGTTCCTCAGACGCTTCCTGAACATACGTACGATCAAGTACAACGCCACAATCAGGGACAACACCGCAGCCACAGCAGTGCCTAAAATACGGCTTCTCGACGAACGGATGTCCGCCTTCCCGGCCTCTACACTGTTCTCGATGATCCTGTCGTTCTGCTGAAACGCTTCCAACTGGCTCTTGATCTCATTATGGATGGTCAGATACTTGACGGCATTCTCTTTATCATCAAGCAGGTCACGATAAACAATGTAAGAAAGCTGTGAACCTGAAAGCTTCGCTATCAGATCCGAAGCCTCCATCTCCTTTGCGGCATAGAACAAAGCCGAATCAGGAATATTCATTTTACGGAAAGCATCCGCAAGGACAGCGTAACGCACACGGGCCTTTCTTTTTCCTTCCCTGAAAAGCCTTTCCTGCGCGCGGACAGCGGTCGAGGCGCATTCCAAAGCCTTATCGAATTGACCGTTACGGCTGTAGCACGCTCCGAGATTGTAAAGAGCACGGGCATAGTCATTATCATCTCCCTTGGAGATCTCCGCCGCGCGGTTGGCATATTCAATGGCCTCCGAATAGTCCTTGTTCTCGTCTCCAAGGAACAACGAACGGTGCGACAGATTGATCAGAGCCGTCACCTGAAACGCCAGCGAACCCGCCTTCTCAGCCTCATCCAGACCTTTCTCCAGATAAGGCAAAGACGCGTCATACCACTTGCGGTCATTAAGCACGACAGCGTAGCGCAGGTTGATCATCGCCGCAAGCATATGATTGCCAGAGCCTTTAACCTCTTTTGTGGCGAGAAGCAGATCATTGGCCCAATCCGCCTGGTTCCCCGATTTGTTGTCCTCGCGGACGACCGCCCTAAGATAATACGCCTGCGCCTTCCGGTCACGGTTGCCGTATTTCAGGAAATAATCAACCCCGACATTCATCATCCCCTCGTCAATCCCCGGCTTGTAGGCGTTGTACTCCGCGAATGTCCTCAACAGACAATAAGAGGCATAGAGATAGCGGCCGGAGGACTCCGAATATGAAGCGGAATCCAGAATGATCAAAGAACTGTCAGGCCGGGAGTCCAAAAGACCCTCAGCCCGACTTAAATCCTCAGGGAGTCTGGCTCCACGGCCGCACGAAGAAGCCAGACAAGCACAGACAATGAATATAATCGCAGGAAACTTTCTCACCATAACTTTTCACAGGCATGTGGTCATCCGCTGGTTAGTCCAATCGGCGTTTGCCTGAACACAAAGTTAAGTAAATTTCCGAAAATATCCGGTTTACAGCTTCTAAATGTTGAACAGTGAATCACGGCTCTTTCATTTAAGATTTAGTTGCTACCCTAAGAATGTTGTTATT
>OQVT01002900.1_pt1 | contig 11033 bp, 13 predicted proteins | sample 1691561 | NCBI WGS metagenome assembly OQVT01 (sample SAMN03418260, study PRJEB22391) | human gut metagenome | biome: human-gut; feature: organic feature; material: feces | host: Homo sapiens | place: Tanzania | collected 2013-01
TTCTTCCGCATTCCTAACCATCATAAGATTGACATACAAGTTATTCATCCAAAGGATATTATCCTTATTAAATAATAATGTGTCTGAATATTTCATAAAAATACCTCCTTAATTTTCTTCTCATTAAAGGGCCTGTTTCTTACGCGAAAGGTATTTCTTCTTCATAGCCATCTGGAATATTCATGAAGTCTGGTAATGGTTTTTCTTTAGCAATATAAGGATCGTCCGATATAAACCATTCGTAATCGCCATATTTAGATATTGCCTCAATAGCATCATTAACCAATGCATCATAAAATGAGCGATCAATAATGTCCTCATTTCCACGGATCAGCTTAGCTCCTGCTACTTTCTTCGTCTTTCCTGTTTCTGGATCGATGACTTCTACATCTTCGTCAGCTTTCTTTAGGAACTGCTCCGATTCAAGCCAACGGTATCCAGTCGTGCCATACGAACATTTCCTGCGTTGCCGAAGTGTTGTTGTCATAAATGTCAGGATATATCAAGTAATTGAAATATCCGTAAAGAAAAATACCTAAAAGGCAGTGAGTGGCGGAATAAATAAACCTATTCAACGCCGTAAAAGCATTGTCGGATTTTATAATCGAACGGATAATCAGAACAATACAGATTATATCCGCAAGTATTCCTAAGACCGCAAACGGAATATTCTGTGCGGATTCGCTGCCGTAATAAGAGAATAGAAGTTCGCCTGTTTGGGAAAGTAAGTGTGTTAGGGGACCGGTTCCAAATACAAGTGCAAATATAATAGTTAGAACGATTTGCGTTATCCTTGCCCGTTTGGACTTTAGCTCTATAAATGCCGAAACGGTAAAGACAAGTCCTGCCGCCATAAGAAAAATACTGTAATCGCATGCAACGCTGAGGACGGCAAACACAAGCCCGACAGCCGCAAAGACGGTGTTTAAGTAGCGCATAATATTACCTCGAATATCTGAATTCACTATTGTCAGAAAGCGAATCATAGTTTGAGCCGGGATTTATTGAAACACCTATAGGACCGACAGAAAAAGATAATCCAATATTAGCAAATTTGCTGTGGACATAGTTAAGATTAATTGATGTTCCAAAATTATTATTAACGCCATTATCATACATCGTAGAAGTTGTATAAAGAACTGCGGCAAATGCACCGGCAGGATAGTTTGAAATAGAATTATTCAGACGGGTATAGAACCCCAACCCGCCTTGTGAACTTTCAGTAGGCTTAGTATACTCTTTTGAAACGATGGAATTTGAGTTTAGAGAAGTTCTGTACATATCTTGAGACATAAAACTTGCTTGATAAAAAATAGAATTATCCCAGTTTAATGACAACGCATCTTTCCCACGGTAAACATTTTTGTTAGCCCAAAGCCATTCTGCTCCGACTATACATCCAGTTGTTTGGTTGGTGTTTGCTTTGTGAATGTGAGCAATTGTAATAGTAATGATTAAATCGCTTTCGGAAATTCCGCCCAACGATTCAATTGGATTAAAGTTTCCGTTTTCATCCAAATAAAGATTTTTGCATTCAACTTCGGTTACGATTGCGTCTCCGATTTGTTTACGAATATAAATAATCATGTCGTCCGAAAGGTTATTCAAATATTCAGAGGAATATCCGCAGTCAATCAAGAATTCATATGGCGTTTGCGCTGGTGCTGCAAATACAGGCGTTATTGATAACCAAACAAATATTGCTGTAAACAAAAGTGATAATGTTATTTTAGCTTTTTTCATATTTTTTTCTCCTATAAAATTATAAATATTGTTATTCCATTTCTTCTGCAATTTTCATAAGCTCTGCTTTCGTTACCGACGACGGAGCTAGAATTTGATAAATATAATCCTTTTTATCCCAAAGCAGAACCTGTGATGGAGTTGTGTATTCAATGCCAACCTTATCGGAATATACATAGTTAACTCCGTTGTCCGCAAAGCGTTCTATATCCGTGTCTATATTGTTGATTTCAACAGGAATTGTCGCTCGCTCGGAATTTTTTGAAACGTAGATTGTCTCATTATTTTCGTTGCCGAACACAGCATAACAGAGGTAACACGGATCGACGCCGATTTTTACATATTCTTCTCTTTGCTGAGTATAACCTTCAGGCATATACACGTAAGAAAAGCTGTCAACATAGCTGTATTCTCCGTCGCTTAGACTGAAATAGGCTTGACGTGGGATAAAATATCCATCCGAGGTTATTCCGCTTTTTTCAAGAGTGTTTGAATATATTGACGAGGTATCGCCGAAAATTATTGAGCCGTCAATGCAGTTGAGTTCTTTTGATTTCATTGTCTGCTCTTGATTTGAAAATGCCGTAATGCTTAAAATAAGAGTCAGTATGCACGCTGCGAGTAAAGACAATTTAATATAATTAGCTTTTGTCGCAAAGGTGCTTTTGCCGTTTGCTATCAGCTCGATTTTTTCTTTGTGCTTTTTTGAATAAACGGGAGGCTCTGTCAATTTGATACTGTTCACTTGATTTTCGCAAGCGGTTAAGCATGCTTTTTCGAAGTTATTCATTACATTTTCCCTCCAATTCGTTTTTTAGCCTGTTGAGGGCGGATTTAATTATTCTTCCGACATACGAAGCGGATATGTTATAAATTTTTGAAATTTCAACGTTTGAAAATCCGTATGTGTATTTAAGGAAAATGAAGGTTTGCCAAAGCTTTGGGAGGCTTTCGATAAGTCGGGCGAGAACAACCGAGTCGAAGCTGTCAAAATAAGAAATATCAACGTTTTCAATATTTTCAGTATCGTGAAAAGGATTTTCTTTGCGGATACAGTCTATCGCCTTGCCTCGTGCAATGGTGCAAATGAGATTTTTGCGATGATTTTCGCTTAAATTCTCAAAGTGATTGATTTTTAACATAACCGTTAAATATGTATCCTGCACACAATCCTCACAAAGAGCATTGTTTTTCAGCTTTTCGTATGCGACGGAATAGACGAGGGCGTTATACTTTTCATAAAGCTCGATAAAAAGCTCTTTATTTCCCGATTGGCTTTCCAAAGCCTCAACAAATAACACGGCATACCTCCTAAAGCATATTCAAGTAAACAATACAAAAATGCTTTTGTGCTGTCAACTTGATTTTTGAATATATATTCTACCTATTATCCGTATGATTTCAACAAAAATGAACTTGAAAAGAAAAAATTTGCAAAATTTTGCAGACACAGTCATTCTGCTTGTCATGTGGTCTTATAAATTTTCAATTTGATAAAACAAAACTCCCTCTGGTGAGGGAGCGTATGCTTGTATGTATTATTCGGTAGCTTTCGCTTTTCCAAAAATTATTTATCCTTCTTCTTGTCGAGGATAGCGATTGCTTCTTTTGACATTGGGACGAGGATGATAAGGTTTATAATCGTCATAAGACCGATACCCACATCGCCGAGATCCCAAACGACCGTGTACTCCTGCAAACCGCCGATAAAGAGCATTACAAGTGCGATAATTTTATAAATCGTCTGACTTGTCCAGTTGTTTCCGAAAATATACGCAACGTTTGAGCGAGCGTAGAAAAGTATTCCGAGGAAGGTTGAGAAGCTGAACAGGAAAAGAATTACCGCAATGAATATTGTTCCTGCATAGCCTAAATGATACTGCATAGCGGTCTGGAGCAACTGCATACCCTGCAAGCCGTCTGTCAATTCTCTCGGAACGAGCAGCATAATCATTGCCGTACAGGTGCAGATAACCATAGTGTCGATTATAACGCCGAGAGCCTGTACCATACCGACTGTTTCGGGCTTTTTACCCTCTGCCGCAGCCGCCGCACAAGGAGCAGAACCCGAGCCTGCTTCGTTTGAGAACAAGCCTCTTTTAATGCCGTTCATAAGCACCGCACCGAAGCCGCCGCCTGCAATTTGCTTTATGCCGAACGCTTCTTGGAATATTCTTGAAAATACCGACGGCATAAGTGTTATGTTTTTGCAGATGATGAAAAGCGTGATTACAAAGTAAAGCACAGCCATAATCGGAACGATAATATCGAGGATTTTAACGGTTGCGTTTTTACGAAGAACGATTACCGCCGCAAGTATAACAATGGCGATTGTCGTGTAAAGCGGAGGGATTGAAAAAGCATTCTCAAAGGACGACGAAACCGAGTTGCTGATAACCTGACTTATACCGCACCAACAGATAAGACCGAAAATCGCAAACAAAACGGCGAGAACCGATTTGTTGATTTTTTTCTTTCTCTTTTCTTCGATGAAATCGTGTATGTAATAAGCAGGGCCGCCGTGATAGCCGCCGTAAAGCGGATCCTTTTTCTTGTGAAGCTGAGCGAGTGCGCCCTCAACATAAGCGGTTGAAGCACCGAGAAATGCGGAAACCCACATCCAGAAAACAGCGCCTGCACCGCCGACGGAAATTGCGGCAACAACGCCGACCAAGTTTCCCATACCTACTCTTGTGGCGGTGGAAACAATCAAAGTCTGAAATGTCGAAAGACTGCTGCTGTCGTCGTTTTTATCGCCGAGTGCCCTAATCATTTGGGGGAATTTTCTAATCGGCATAAATTTTGTTCGGACAGTAAAAAATAAGCCTGCCGGAATTAGCAGGACAACAAGTAGGGGAATTCCTATCGTTGTGTTTGCCAAGTGGATGGTGAACAAATCTCCCCAAAGGAATTTGTACACCGCTTCAATAAGCTGTGTCATAACAAATTTGCAAAGGTCGGGTTTTAAGACCTCTGCTCTCCCTTTTCATAATAATTAACCCTAAATACTATTATATCATAGATTTATTTGAACTTCAATCAAATAAAATATCGGCTGTAAGTATTTCTTCTGTCTCGCCGGCTTTTGCGATAATTTTCCCGTTTTTTCCGCAGAAGAGCGAGCTTCCGCCGTAGACGGTTTCGCCTGCCGTACCGCAGGAGTTGCAAACCGCATAATAAACCCCGTATTTTTCAGCGTGTGCCTTTGCGAGTGCTTCAAGCTGATTTACACGCACGTTCGGCCATTGCGATACCGTGAAAACAAGGCTTGAATTTTCCGAAGCGATTTTTACGGGATTGTCAAAGCGAATGTCAAAGCAGATTATAACAGAGCATTTTATCCCGTCAAGCGTAAATGTGCAAGGGCTATTGCCTGCCGTGAAATACCTGTCCTCGCCCATCGGATAGAAAAGATTTGTCTTGTCATATTCTGAAATGAGCCTACCGCTTCGGTCAAAAACGCAAGCGGTGTTATAACGCTTCCCGTTCCTTATGTTGGCTACGCTTCCTGCGATAATATTTACATTTAATTCCCTTGCCAATGAGCCGATTTGCGATTTAACCCGTTCACAGTCCATGTCTAAAAGTGCTTCAAAATTGCTTTTCGGTAAAAATCCCGTGTTCCACATTTCAGGCAAAACCGCCGTATCGCAGCCGCCTTTTGCCGCTTTTCGAATAAGAAAATCAGCCCGATTGAAATTTTCATCGGGCTTTTCATATGTCATATTCATTTGTATAAGACTGATTTTCATAAGCTCACCGTCAAATAGTTTTTTCAGCGTGCCGTGTAACGTGACAGCCGATATTTACCGCCGCAGGCAAGCCTGCAATGTGCGTCGGTGCAACCTCGATATTAACTGCAAGTGCTGTCGTTTTACCGCCAAAGCCCTGCGGACCTATATCGGTTTCGTTTATTCTCTTGAGAAGCTCTGCTTCCATTTCGCTGTATACGGGATTGGAATTTCTGACGCTGACCTCACGGCAAAGAGCCTCTTTTGCAAGATATGCGCACTGCTCGAAATCTCCGCCGAAGCCTACGCCCACAACCATAGGGGGACAAGGGTTGCCGCCTGCCGATTTTACCGTGTCAAGCACGAAATTCATCAAATCTTCTTTTGTCGCCGACGGAGTGAACATTTTGAGCTTGCTCATATTTTCACTGCCGAAACCTTTTGGGCAAGCCTTGATTTTAACGCTTTCGCCCGCAACGATTTTTGTGTGAATGACGGCAGGAGTGTTGTCCTGCGTGTTTACACGGTCAAGCGGATCACGAACAACGGATTTTCTTAAAAGACCGTCTGTGTATCCGTCCGCTACACCTGAATTTATGCTCTCATAAAGGTCGCCGCCTACAAAATGCACGTCTTGTCCGATTTCAATAAAAATAACCGCCATTCCCGTATCCTGACAGATGGGAACATCAAGCTCCTTAGCGCAGTCAAGGTTGTTGATAAGCTCTCCCATAATCTTTTTCGGAAGCTCATCCGTTTCGGCTCTTTGACCGCATTTTATACAATCGCAAAGGTCGTCGGGCAGAATTTTATTAGCCCTGATAACAAGCTCTTTTACGATATCTCTGACTGTTTGAACATTTATCTCTCTCATTATGTCACCTAAAAAATATGCAGGCAAAAACGCCTGCACCGTTATTTTACTTTCTTCTTGAATATGAGCTGCGTTTGCCGTCGGTCGCTCTTTTAAGGTCGGTCATTTTCTCGTCGCTGACCTGCTTGAATTTAGCCATCATATCCTCAAAGGACATAGGGCCGTCGTTCTTGGGCTCGGGAGTTCCTTTCCAAACGTTGGAAGCGTTATTCCTCGGTTTGCCGTTTCTCCTCGGCTTATCACGCTGCTGTTCGTCTGACTCCGGATTGTCCGAAGCTTTTTTAATCGAAAGGCTGATTTTGCCCTCCGGCGTGACGTCGATAACCTTAACCTTGACCTGCTGGCCCTCTTTAAGGTGATCGTGGATGTCATTGACATAGCTTGATGACACCTCGGAAATATGTACCATACCGGTTTTATTGTCAGGTAAACTGACGAAAGCACCGAAATTGGTTAATCCTGTAACTTTTCCCTCAAGTATTGCGCCGATCTCGACCATAAAAAAGATAGTTCCTCCCCGAAAACAAATTCAGTTGTTAGGCGTTATATTGTAATATACCTTTTCACCCGGTTTAACATAGCCCAGTTTTTCACGGGCAACACGCTCGATGTAGCTGTCCTTATCGCTGTTGTCGATAACGTCCTGCAAACGCTCGTTTTCGGCAACCTGCTGTTCGTATTGAGCGTTCAACTCATCGACCTTGTTTTTGCGGTCTTTTATGTCCATTTGAGTATTGATAAGACTGATTATAAAATAGCCTGCAACAAGAAGTAAACATACGGTAAGGATAAAACTGAATTTCTGCTTTTTAGGAGCTTTTTTCGTTTTCTTCGCTTTCATATTTTTTCTTCACTTCCGTCCTCTTTGGTTCATGACATAATTTATGTATATTATTATTTAGATTATATAACAAAGACTTGTCGTTTTGCAAGAGGATTTTTGCGTTTTTTATTGATTTTTTCGTTGATTTTCGGGTTTTTACCGCCGCTTTTTTTATAAATACGGATACTCTTGAGAAAATTTTACGAAAAGGTGCAAAAATAAAACGAAATATCTTTTTGAAAAACGCTTTGACTTTTTCGACGGTTTTTGTCGAAAACTTTACCGCTATTATCCCGAAAGAAAGGTAATAAATAAAAAAGCCGAGTGCCTCACCGAACAGAATATAAAATCTAAGTTGTCCGTCGGTCACGGTAAGGCAAAAAAGAAAGGTTGCCACCGAGGCTGTGAATACAAATATAAAATCGGTTATATATAACGCTCTTTTTGAGGGGGAAACGCTCATTCTGACGATACGCAAAAGGTCGTAGAGCACACCGATTAAAACGCCGAAGCCGAGAGAGAAAAGAAAATTTTTCGCCTGTGAGGAAAGGCTTGTTATATACTCCATTATCTGAATACCTTAGAGAAAAAGCCGCCGCCCGATTGCCGTTCCTCTTTGTCGGCGTAGATAAGAGCGTAAATATCGCCCTCAACAAGCAATTCGCCCATTTCAAGACTCAGCCTGTTAATATGTAAATCGTTGCCCTTTACCGTGAGCTCGCCCATTTCCGTATATACTACAACCGATTGTTCGTCAAAGCTGTCTATATCGGAAACTCCCGATACCGTTAAATGATGCCTGTCCTCCATAATTATATTGTGAGGGATTCGCTGATTTGTTATTCCGCTGTTTTCTGCCATATAAAAACCTCCTTTGTCCATATAATATGCCTTGATAACATATAATATGAAAACAAAGGAGATTTAATTACGGTTTGTCTGATTTTTAATGCTTTCTTTCTATTACAAGCTCGTAGTCGTCGGGCTCTTTGTTGTAAAGTGCCTGCTTTATCAAATCCGTGCTTTTATGCAAGTCCTTGAATTTCTTGAAGTGCGAGAGCTTGCCCACAACACAGTCGATTATTGCGGAAAACGCTTGATATTCCGGTGTATCGGGTGAGTAAGGCTCATTTCCACGGTAAACATTTTGCAAGACCTCAAGAAGAAAATCCCTGATTTTTACATTTTTAACGCTGTCGGGAATTTTTCTTGAAATTAAGAAAAATCTTCCGAGACTGCCAAACGTCCACTTTTTAAGTCCTTTTCCGATTATCTGAAGCGGAATTTTTAATTTATATACTTGCTCCTTTGTCATACTGAAGCCAGAGCCCAGCTCTGCAAGGTGGTCAATGTCGTCCGCCGCAGAGTCAAGTATATCATTTAAGAAGAAAAGGAAATGGTGCCTTAAATATTCGTCAACGGACAAGCCGTTTCTGTCCCAATCAAAGTCGTCTATGGTCTGCGTTTTGATGTCGATTGTTTTATCGTCTATATGTACCTTTCTTATGCAGGACGGATAGCCTACCATTGACGAGGTGTTCACGTCATAATATACATTGCCCTTTTCAGTCACTTTTTTAGCAATGTTTTGCATATGCGTATGACCCGTAAACATAACCTCAATGCCTTTGTCGGCAAGGAAGGTGGTCGTTTTATCCCAATCTCCGAGCATATCACGGGCGGAGATAAGCGGATATATCGCAGACGGAGGAAGCGTCGGGTGGTGCGTCATTGCAAATATATAATCGCCTGCCGTGTGCGCCTCGTCAATCTGTTGTTCTATCCATTTTAATTGATTTTCGGAGTATCCGCAGAAAACTCTGTCGCCGTCGTCATTAAGGCATAAAAGCCTGTATCCGTCCTGTAATTTTACGCAGTAGGAGTGGCTCTCCCTGTCAATGCTCAAAGCCTTGTTAAGTCCGTACTCAAAGTACATATCAAAAAGCTCTTCCCTTGAGGTGTTTGTCGCAGGAACAGTCTTGTCGCCGACGCATTTTTTTGCCATGCCCGTATTGTTGCCCTCAACGTAATAATCGTGCGTTGCGGTTATAAGGTAAATATCCTTGCCTGCGTCTTTAAGGCGTTGCAATCTCGGAAGCAGGTCGAGATGACTTTCCATTGCGCCGTCATTTGTGAGGTCGCCGTCGATTAAAACTATTTTTGTGTCGGTATCGGCAATCAGCTTGTCGAAATATGCATCGATAATTGCACCCGTCTCCGCAAGGCACTTTTGCTCTCTTGCGTTGACCCTATCGTAAGCCTTTCCGCTTGTGCCGAGAGCCTCGCCGTAGTGGTGTAAGTCCGTTATTAAATAAAAATCCAAAGGGGAAGCCATATTTTTACCTCCTTAGAGCCTTTTTATTCATTATGAATTACTTGTGCCAAAATGTCAACTAATATAATGCTTCGTAAATCACGCCGAGCCTGTCAAAAAGCAGCTCGTCAATGTCGGGAGTGCGGTATTCGGGAAAATCGTCTGCGTTGACTATCGGTATAGAAAACAGGAAAGAGGTTTTTTCTCCGTCCGAATTCATCAACATACACCCGTTATAAAACTTTGCGGTCTTTGAAATGAAATTCAAGCCGCCTCTGCCGTCAAGGGAGTGAAAATAATTGTCAATCGGAAAATCCCCCGAACTTTCAAAGGAAAACACGGCTCTGTCGCCTATCCTTTCAAGACAAATACCGATATAGTCGCCGTGGGAATACTTGACGGAATTCGAAACGGCATTTAGTATTGCCCTCGTTATGAGCTTCGGGTCGGCAAGTGTAAAAATATCGTCGCTGTCGGTCAGGAAAATCAGACGCTTTTCGCTTTCGCACAGCACCGCATCACAGCAAAAGACAAGATTTTCGGCTAACTGCGTAAGATTGCATTTATATTTGCAGGGCTTTTCGGGAAAGTCGAGATTGTTTATTTTGCGAAGCAGAAAGAATGCGCTTTTAAGCAAATTCTCCTTGCAGGTGCAGTCCGAAAGTATAATTTCATCAAAAACGGCTTGCAGCTTTTCTCTCACACAAGGGAAATCGGCATCAGGGAAAATCATACGGTTTATCTGCTCAAATTCGTGACAAAAGTTCATTATATACTCAACTCCTTTGTAAATAGTATATCCTTTTTGCGTTACATAACGCATATTTTGGTTAGTTTGACAAAAATATGTCAACTGACAATAAAATTGCTTGCATATTTGCACTTTTCGGTATAAAATAATATCGCAATAAAATTTATATTCTATTTTGGAGGTAATATCCATGTCAGTTAAAGTTGCAATTAACGGCTTCGGCCGTATCGGACGTCTTGCTTTCAGACAGATGTTCGGCGCAGAGGGTTACGAAGTAGTTGCTATCAACGACCTTACAAAGCCTTCTATGCTCGCAAACCTTCTTAAGTATGATACCGCACAGGGCGGCTACTGCGGAAAGATCGGCGAAAACCTTCACACAGTTTCTGCTGATGATGAAGCAGGCACACTTACTGTTGACGGAAAGACTCTTAAAATTTACGCTGTTGCTAACGCAGCTGAGCTTCCTTGGGGCGAAATCGGCGTTGACGTAGTTCTTGAGTGCACAGGTTTCTACTGCTCAAAGGACAAGGCTATGGCTCACGTTACCGCAGGCGCTAAGAAGGTTGTTATTTCAGCTCCCGCAGGCAAGGACCTTAAAACAATCGTTTACTCGGTAAACGAAAATACTCTTACTGCTGATGACCAGATCATTTCTGCTGCATCATGCACAACAAACTGCCTTGCTCCTATGGCTAAGGCTCTTAACGACTATGCTCCCATTCAGTCGGGCATCATGGCTACAATCCACGCTTACACAGGCGATCAGATGATCCTCGACGGTCCTCACAGAAAGG
>OQVT01002901.1_pt1 | contig 11031 bp, 9 predicted proteins | sample 1691561 | NCBI WGS metagenome assembly OQVT01 (sample SAMN03418260, study PRJEB22391) | human gut metagenome | biome: human-gut; feature: organic feature; material: feces | host: Homo sapiens | place: Tanzania | collected 2013-01
AGCGAGGTCATGCTCTCGCCGCCGCTTTTTTCAATAAATTCCTGATTGAACGTCTTCTTCATCGAGCCTTGGCTCAAAACAAACATCGTATAATTGGCATCGTCGAAGTCGCCTTTTTCAATCGCCAAAAGGACTTGGCAGTACAGCTCCAGCGGCTTTTTCTTCGGGCCGCCTTTCGCGTCTTTCAGCAGTTCCAAACAGACTTTCAAGACTTCGGGCTTTGCGCCTTCGCCATCGTTCATCGGCAGAAGGTACTCTTCCTCCACCTTCCGCGCGATTTTGTTCAGCTCATCCATTTCCTCCTCTGCTAAGGCTGGCATGGCTGTCAGCAGCAGCATAATGCCCAAAAGCAATGCTATGAGTCGCTTCATGCAGGTTCTCCCTTCCCTTCATGTGAACTGTCTATCCTCAATGCTTACCAAACAGCAGCATCCCTTACTTGGGCTGTGGTGTCGAGGAAACCCTCGTCAGCATAGTATCCGGAACATAACCAGAATATTGCCCGCTTTCGTCCTGCACATAACTCCAAAGTCTATGCGAGCTATCATATTTCTGCCAGAGGACACGCAAATATGTGCATGATGGAATTTCGCATACTCTATATTTTGCGTCCTGAATCGTCGTATTGTATACATATGTTGTTACTGCTGCCGTCATACGGTAATCCGCATACGGCATCGGTGTCGGCGTAGGTGTTGCCGTGGGCTTCGGTGTCGGCGTGGGTCTCGGTGTAGGCGTAGGCGTAGGCGTGGGCGTCGCCGTCGGCTTCGGCGTAGGTGTCGCCCAATCCCTTAGCATCTGCTTCGCGTAAGAATAATTCCGCTCCACCAGCTTCTCCAGCATCGCGTGCGCCTCGTCGTAGCGGCCAGCGTCAATCAGGTCAATCGCATCGCCGTACTGCTTGCCCTCGATGGTCAGCATTCGGTCAAGCACATCCGCTTTCGCCGCGCACTGCTCGTACGCCGTCATAGCGGCATCCCAGTCGCCGTAATACTCTGCTTCTCGCCCCTGCAGGTAAGCCCCAAGCTCATCCACCGTCAGGAACGACGTGATGCCCGCGCTGTGCTCGATAAACTCCTCCTCGAAGTTCTTTTTCAGCAGCGTCAGCGTGTACATGCTCTGATTCGCGTCGTCGAAGTTCTCTTTCGCAATGTTCAGGAGGATTTTGCAGTAGATTTCCAACGCCTTCTTGGATGGCCCGTTACCGACGTTCTTGAGCAGCTCCAGGCATTCTTCCAGCGTCTGCGTACCTGCATCGTCCGTCATGTCTTCCAGATAGTTCTCCACCCTTGCTGCAATCTCGTTCAGGTCGTCGTCTGCCGCCGCGACGCTCATCAGCAGCAGCGCAATGCCCAGAAGCAGCGCAACCATTCGTTTCATGACTTTCTCCATCCTCCCTGCATTCTTATAAGTAAGCGCACAATACGGTTGATTAGTCTGGGAAATCCGGCAGTTCCCCTTCCGCATAATGTGGTGTCGGCGTTGGATTATGCGCGGGGCGATTCGTAGGTCTCGTAGTCGGCGTGGCTGTCGGTGTCGCCGTTGCCCGAACCGGAGCTTGCGGCGTATTTGCCGTTGCTGGCTTCGGCGTATATCTGGAGATCGCGTTCGCACATCCCTTCGAAGAGGAATCCGAATGTCTCCTCGTCATCGTCCAGCATCTTGGAGGTCAGGCCGAGCGCGGATACGGCGATGGCAGGGTCGGTGAGGTGCCTCTTCGGCTTCTTCCCCACTCTCTCCGGCGATCTCAGGTTCGAACTGTACGAGGGCTGGTTCTCGATGAGATACATTCTCTCGAGGACCGAGATGTAGTCGGACACCGTGGTGTCCTTGATCACCTCGTCCTCGTTCTCCTTCATGTCCCTGGCGATGGCACTGTTGCTCGCCAGCGTGCTCTCGTTGCGCGACAGGGAGCGTATGACCATCTTCATTCTGTAGGGGCTCTTGCTCCTGTCCACGCGCGGCAGGTCGCGTTCGCACAGTTGGTCGATGTATCCCGGCATGCTTCCGAGTTCCTCGTTCAACGGGGTGTCCAGAACGCTGGGCCACCCGCCCCGCATCACCAGGCGGACCAGATCGCTGTATCTCGTGGTCTTGGGAGGGGTGTTCCTGAAATCCGAATCGAAGAGTCCCCTGAGCGATACCGAGCCGTCCGAATCGCCGGATTCGTACAGCGACATGGTGCGCATTCTGATCGTCCCGATCCTGCCGAGCCCGCTGTGCATAGGGGGCGTCGCATTCCCTTCGGTCGGCATCGACGATTCGCACAGGACGAATCTGCCTTTGACCCTCTTCTCATCGACCCTTCTCCTGACGCCGTCCCAGATCGCAGGAACCGTCTGCCATTCATCGATCAGGCGCGGTTCTTCTCCATCCAGTGCATAGTTCACATCCCTCAAGGCCAATCTGTAGTTGCGGTTGTTATCTTCCGGATCATCCAGGGCGAAGATACTGTTGGAATGACCGAGTGCCGTCCAGGTCTTGCCGCAACCTCTCGCTCCTTCGATGCTCACCGCCCCGTACATCCGCATGTACTCCTTGATCCTGAGGTCTGCGAGTCTGGGACGGTAGCCGTCGGGTGTCAGCGTCATCGATGATGCATCTGCAATCAGAGAGATGACCTTTGCCCCTTGGGTGGTGAAAACACTCCCCTGACGGGAGAGAAAACACTCCCCTGACGGGAGAGATTTCACAAACACGGCATGGCAGAGTATAACCTTCGATAAAGGTTATATGATGTTACCACGTCTTCGATCCATGGCCAGGGGAGAATCCGTGTTCGACGAGATGGAGAGGCTGAACCGTCGTCTGACGGAGCTGCCTCCCGGTTGCATCTCCAGGAAGACGATCAACGGGAAGATCAGATACTATCACCAATGGTATGAATCGGGGAAGATCCGCAGCAAGTATGTGAAGGAGGCGGATCTGAGCGGACTGGAGGCGAGGATAGCCGAGCGCAAGGAATGCGAGCAGCATCTCAAGAAGCTGAAGGACGGGTTGAACCCGGACGTCGGCTTCGAAGGATTCAAGACGAGCGTCATCGCCGGAGCACCTCTCCTCTCCGTATTCGATGACATAGGCGATCTGAAGCGCAGGGACTGCTACGGCATCCTGGAGTCCTATGTCCGTGGGAGCGAGAAGAAGGTCTGCATCCTGTACGGTCTGAGGCGCACCGGCAAGACCACGATGATCGGTCAGCTGATACGCGACATGGATGTCGAGGAGCTCTCCCGCACCGCGTATATGAACGCGGCCGATGCGGGCACGCTCAGGAGGGTGTACTGGGATCTCGACGTCCTGAGGTCGAAAGGGTTCAGGACCGTATTCATCGACGAGATAACGATGCTGGATGATTTCATCGACGGCTGCTCGGCACTGGCCACCATGTATGCGTCGATGGGGATGAGGATAGTCCTTTCCGGGACGGATTCCCTGGGATTGCGCTTCGCCGAGGACGATCAGCTGTATTGCCGCGCGGTGACGATCCACATGAACCCCATCCGCTACCGCGAGCATGCGCGCTTGATGGGAACAGGAGATATCGATGATTTCATCCGCATGGGCGGGACCCTCAGGAAGGGGGAGATGAATCTGGAATGCCCCGAGGACTTCGATGCGGATTCGCCGTTCATCAGCGGAAGAGCGGCTAGCAGATACACGGACATGGCCATCGCCGGCAATATCCAGAACTCCCTGAGGAACCACGAGGGCGGGAGGTGCTTCCATCGTCTCTACGAACTCTACGAGGCAGGGGAGCTCACGAATGCGATAAACCGTGTCGTGGAGGACATCAACCATCGCTTCGCTCTGAAGGCGATCCAACAGGAGTACGGATCCCAGAATCTTAGGTACGCTCTCTTGAACGATCCCGGAGCCATCCCGGATTCGCTGGACTTGGAGGAGGTCGTCGGACGCGTCATGAATGCACTGAGCATCAAAGACCCTAAATCGCTCAGCATCAGATTGGATGAGGGGCACGTGGCATTGATCCGCAGCTATCTGAGGGCATTGGACCTAATCGCGGATTGCGATGTGATAGTATTCGCCGAGGGCAGGGCGGAGCACGATACGGCGACGGTGTTTCTCCAGCCGGGGATGAGATATGTCCAGGCACAGGTGCTGGTGAGGTCCCTGGAGATGGACGAGGGGTTCCTGTCGCTGGGTCCGGATGAACGGGAGCGCATAGGCTCCCGCATACTGGATACGGTGTCCGGAAGGATACTGGAGGAGATCGTCCTGTTCGAGACAAGGGATAGATTGGGTGACGGCTACGAGGTGTGCAAGGTGCAGTTCCCCATAGGGGAGATCGACATGCTCGTCCGCGATAGGCGGAGGGGGGTGTGCTCCCTGTTCGAGGTGAAGCACAGCATCAACCGTTCGAAGCATCAGAGGAGGCATCTCGTCGATCCGGAGAAGTCGGATGCCGTCGCGAAGCATTTCGGACCGATATCGGGGAGGTTCGTGCTGTACAGGGGGGAGGATAGCATCGAGGAGGACGGCGTCCGCTACCTGAATATGGAAAGGTATCTGAACGGACTGGGAGGCACGGAGGACGAGCTGAGGAAGGTTCTGTTCCCGGAGCGAGGTCAGGACCCCGATCTCCTCTTTCCGTGCTTTCTCGGATGTCCTTTTCCGGACCTCTTCCGTCTTCCATTCGAGCATATCAGGTCGACATACGATTCGATGCAGATCGGAAGGCTGTCGTTCAGATTGTAGCCGATGCAGATGTCGATGTCATCCAGTGCTTTCCGAATGTCCTTCCTCTTGCCGTACAGGCGTCTGCTCTTCTTCGTGACCTGTTCGGTGGAACAGGCGTCCGTTCTCCCCATCATCCCGTACCGGATGCTCCTGAGCGCCATGAGGGTGCTGTTCGGAGGGTCGTATGCGATCATGATGTCGTCATCGGCGGTGGAGAATGTGGTCCTGATCTCCAGGGGGTGGTATTCCGACACCAGGCGTTCGATGGCCGGGACGATCCTCCAGCATGTTCCTAGCGGCGCCGACGGACGTCGGGATGGCCATGTAGTCCATGGAGAGGGCGTACAGGGTCCTGATGATCCGTTCGGACTCCTCGGAGCATCCGCATGTCCCCGCGCGCTTCAGCGTTTCGCCTACGCATTGGCGTATCGTGTCTCTGCAAGCGATGTCCGAATCGGGGTGACGGACGGCGAGGATGTCGAGGTAGAGGTTCCCGGAGTATCCGTAGGATCCCTCTTCCAACCCCTCGAGGACCTTCTCGCGATACATCCTCGATCTCTCGGATAGCAGGATCCTCGAATCATCGGATCCCGCCCCTCTGTCATCTCCATTCATGCATCGGACTCTAACCTGTGGTATTTTACGGTTCGTAGTGCGGCTGACGTTTCGGCAACTATCTCTATTTGTTCATCGATGTCATGGTCATGCGGGATATCCCTCTCGGTGTTCAGGATTTCAAGAAGCTCCGTGATCTGGACCTCTATTTCGTCGACAAGAGTCAGATGGTGGCTTCTATCCTAGATAGTCCTGGAACCGAGGTTTTTCTGTTCACCCGTCCGCGGCGTTTCGGCAAGTCCCTGAACCTCTCGATGCTGGACGCGTATCTGAACGGGAGGTATTCCGGCAACCATTGGTTCGACGGTTTATCCATCGATAGGACGCGTCCCGACGATCCGGACAGGAATACCAATACCGTGGTCTGCCTGGACATGAAGGGCCTGGGTGCCGGCACATACGACGATTTCCTGAAGCAGATGAGCAGCAGGATGTCGGTGCTCTACAGGGAGTTCATGTATCTGGAGGACTCCGACCGCCTGGACAGCAAGTCCCGTCAGGAGTTCACGGGGATCTACATGGAGAACGGAGATGCGGACCTCGGCGCGTCTCTATTCATGCTCCTGAGGATGCTGTATGCATATCATGGCAGGAAGGTCGTTCTGCTGATCGACGAATACGACAGCTCGGTGAACGATGCCCGCACCGAGGACGATCGCCGCAGGATCCTAGATTTCATGAAGCAGTTCCTTGGAGGTGCGCTCAAAGGAAACGAGGCGCTGAGGTTCGCAGTGGTGACAGGGGTTCTGCAGATAGCGAAGGAGAGCATATTCTCAGGACTGAACAATCTGGTCGTCAACAACGTGTTCTCCCGCGAATCGGACGAGATGTTTGGTTTCACGGCTTCCGAGGTCCAGGCGATCTGCGAGGATTACGGACATCCGGAGAAGTACCCCGAGGCCAAGGAGTGGTACGACGGATACCGTTTCGGCAATGCCGAGATCTACAATCCCTGGAGCGTGCTGAGCTATGTGAAGCTCGGATTCGTTCCGGGAACGTACTGGGCGGGGACCAGCGGCAATTCGATAGTGCCCGATCTGGTGGATCGCGCCGATCGGGAGACACGCGAGTCCCTGAGGATCCTGGCCGAGGGAGGGAGCATCAGGTGGCCGGTGGAACCGATGGTGACCTTCGCAGACCTCGGGGTGGATGGAGGCGCGATATGGTCGGTGATGGTGATGTCGGGGTACCTCCGTGCCGAGGCGGAGGAGACCGGCCATGCGATATCGATCCCCAACAAGGAGATGTTCGGGGTGTTCGCCAAGGCGGTCACGGCGCAGCTGGGCGGCAAGGCGGATTCCTACGTCCGTGCTTTCGCGGATGCGGTACTCTCCGGGGATGCCGGGAGGATGCAGCGGGAGCTGTACGGGATCATGGCGGAATCGGTCAGCGTGAGGCTCCTCAGATACGAGATCCCTTACCAGACGCTGATCCTGGGATTGCTGATGCATCTCGCCGGCAGATACAGGATAACCGGGGATTTCGAGTCAGGGAGGGGATATCACGACATCCGGCTGGAGAGCCGTTTCGGGGACGGGCCCAATATCGTGATGGAGATCAAGGTCAGGCGGACCTCCTCCGCGGAGGCGCAGGCCAGGAAGGCCTTGGAGCAGATCCGCGAGAAGGACTACATGCACGGGCTGAAGGGCGAGACCATCCTTTACGGCATATGCTTCGACAAGAAGGTCCCGGTCATCGAATCCGAGCGCATCCCCGGATCCCGAACGATCGCCGGGGTCTGCGGTCCAGCGCGGCCTTGAGTTCGTCGATCCCGGTCAACGGGGGGAGCTCCAGGACCTCGGAATCATCGAAGAAGCTCGGGCCGAAAAGCGGGTAGTGGCGAACGCCGTTCTCATCCGTGGAGATGTTGGAATCCGACACCTTCATCGCGATGTCTATCGCCCTGTCTTCGGAAAGCGCCTTGTTCAGAGATCTGGCCGACTTCTTCCTTCCGGATTCGACCTCTACAACAGCTAGTTTTCCGTTGTAGTTGAAGACGAAATCCAATTCCATCCTACGGGTCGGATTCCTGTAGAAGTGGACCTTGTATCCCTTCCTGATCAGAGCCTCCGAGATGGCATCCTCGATGACCGCTCCGTTGTTGATGGTGAACTCCCCGTCCATGACGCCTTTCGCCACCGCAGGGCCGAGCATGTACACCAGCACTCCCGTGTCCTTGACGTAGATCTTGAACGTGTTCCCGCTCATCTTGACCTCGAACGGTTCCGAGACCTCCTCGATGTTGCGGCAGAGGTCCACGATCCCCGCGCCTTCCAGCCAGGATATGGCCGGTCCGAACTCCCTCCGACCGTAGCCGGAACCTATCGAGACATCCGAATACAGGAAGGATGCGTTCCTTTCACGGCTCAGCTGACGCGGGATGGAGTCCATGCATTGTTCTATGCGGATCCGGTCCACGGGATCCCTGACATACCTGCCGATATCATCCGACAGGAGCTTCATGATGCTCTCCAGTTCTTCGTAGGAGTCCTTGTACATGCGGGTCCTGGCATATGCGGACACGGAGGCGGGCATCCCTCCTATCACCACGTATCTCTTGAAGAGGTCGTTGAGCTGTCTCAACACGAAGCCGTCGAAGGGCTTCATCTCCGATATGTGCGAACGTATCGTCTCGGTCTGGGCATGGGAGAAGCCCATCGCCCACAGGAATTCCTCGAAATCCATCGGTTCCATGTATTCCAGCTCTATGGAACCCATGGGCGTCAGCCTGCTGTCCCCGACGACTTCCGACAGGACCGATCCGGAGCATGCGATGTCGCACCTTCCGTCTTCTACCAACGGTTTCAAAGCAGAGAATGCACCGGGACAGCTCTGGATCTCATCGAGGAAGAGCAGGCATCCTTCGAAGTTCTCTTTGATGAAGGTGAAGCTCAGCTTCTCGAATATCGCATCTGCGGATAGATCGCCTTCGAAGATGGATCTGTAATCCGGGCGGTCCTCGAAGTTGATCTCGATGATGGAATCGTACCGTTCCGTACCGAGCTTCCTGATCGCGTACGATTTCCCCACCTGGCGGGGGCCGCGGAGGACAAGGGCTTTGTGATCTCTGTCTTCGAACCAGTTCTGCAAAACCCTGTCGATCTTCCGCTCCATGGATTATCGGATCCTGTACGGGGCTTTATATCTATCCGTGAAATTGTAGCAAAATTGCGGATATCATCCGCGAAATCGCAGTTAAATCACGGATAATATCCGTGAAAAAGCAGCAAAACCACGGATGGGATTCTACGTCAGAACCGTTGGGAGGGTCCGACGGTCCGGAGATCCGATGTCTTCTCCGACCCGGACATCGGTCGCGGACACGGTTCCGCACACTCCGTAATCTTTATATTCGACGAGTGAATCCACGCCTTGCCCGTGTGGACGTAGTGTAGCTGGTTATCACTTAACCTTGCCAAGGTTAGAACTCGGGTTCGAATCCCGGCGTCCGCACTCATCTCTTGATTTCTCCGATTCTCCGTTCTTCGACGGCCCTCCATCTCCCGTTCGGATCTCTGTTCCTTCATGTCTCCGATCGCCGCCTTATCGATCTGAACCAGGATTACAAAGATAACAGACAAGTGTTATTATACTCGTTCAGGATTCCGATCGTCCGAACTCCTCCGGCACCCCGTTCGGGATGCTGGCAATAACAGACATTACTGCCATTACAACCATTACAATGATAACAGTTTTAGTTTATTATATCAAAGACTGCATGTAGGTCATGCACGCAGGTGCAGGAGATTTCGCATGGAGGAGAAGATACGCGCAGCGGTTTTCATCGATCTGAACAACGTAGAGGAGAGCATCAGGGAGTACCGGGAATCGGGGATGTTCCTGGACTACACGCGTCTGGTGGACGTCCTGACCGAAGGCATGGAGCTGGTGTCGGCCAAGGCCTACGACGCGGTTCCCCGGAACAATCCGGATCTGACGGCTCTCCACGGAACGCTGGAATCGGCGGGATTCGAACTGGTTCTGAAGGTCCCCGCTCTGGTGGAGAACAACATGGAGCGCACGTGCGTGCAGAAGGAGGTGGACACCTCCCTGGTGGCGGACGTGGTTAGCATGGCCTACGAGGACAGGTTCGACAAGGCGATCATCGTCTCCGGCGACAGGGACATGCGCCCGGCCGCCGAGTGCATAGAGAGGATAGGGAAGACCGCCGTGTTCGCGGCCTGCTACGATGTGATGTGCTCCGAGCTGAAGGAGAGGGAGGGGACCCTGTACATCGATGACCTGTACGTCCTGCAGGCCACGGACTACACCAGGAGGCTCGACTGCACCAGCGCCGCCCAGGGCTGCATCATGAAGGAGGTCGTTGCGGATGAGGCATGACAACGCGAGGATGATGAGCGATCCCGCCATCAGGAAGATGGTCAAGAAGTCCGGAAGGAAGGGGAGGAAGTCCGAGGAGGAGCAGAAGACGATGCCCACCGCCTCGGAGACCGTGGAGGTCCTGTTCAAGGAGGACGAGGACGGGATCTATGCGATGGTTGAGGGGAGACGCACGAGGGTGTCCGCGTTCTCGATCAACAGTGTGTCCGAAGGACAGAGCTGGAAGTGCATGATCGACAGGAAGGAGCGGTTCAGGCCCGAGCTCATCCCGACCGAGCTGGTGTCGGAGAAGCAGGAGGCTGCTCCGATCGCCATGGAGGCTCCCGTTCCCGAGGTCGAAGCCCCTCGTGTCGAGGAGGCTCCCGTCCCGTCCGAGGACACGGAGCGTCTGGAGAAGGAGATCAAGAGACTCAAGGATTCCAACAGGGACCTGAGGATGAAGCTCAGAGAAGCGGAGAAGTACGAGGCTCAGTGCCGTGAGAAGGGTAAGGAGATCTCGAATCTGAAAGATAAGGTGGAGGGTCTTAGCAGGCAGGTGAACACCCTCAACGCCAAGACTTCCCAGAAGCATGTCGGCGACCTTGAGTCCAGGATAGAGGACCTGGAGGACGGCATCGAGTCGAGGAACAGGGAGATCGAGATGCTCAGGGAGAAGCTGAGGCAGCTGGGAGCCGACGATCTGAAGGCGGTTCCGCATCTGCCTCCGGTGATGAGGGCGATAAAGAACGGATCGACCCTGATGTTCAGGGATTCGGTGGAGGACGGCCGCTACAGCGTATATGTGAATCCCCGCGGACACAGGCTGCTGATAGTCCCCGATGCGAACGGGGCGGTGTGCTGCGACAAAGGGAGGATGCGTCTGCCCTGCATCGATGTGCCCCTGATCGGAGGGGGGACCGATACCGGGAGGGTGGCCATCGTCGCCGCCGGAGAGGGATTTGAAATAATCTTGGATATGAATAGATAAGGTGAACGGGAGGTCAGTCTTCCCACACATTTACAAACGCTTTTATAATTTTTATTTAATGGTATTTTACTTCAATAGTTTATTATTGTGGAGATATATTTTGAAATAGTCATTTTTCATTATTTATTTTTTCAAGACACTTAATAGTATATAGGTAATTTCTTACGTTTTCACTAACAATTTCAGTAAATGGATCATCGTATGTGGTATTTTCATGTTGAATAATCGAAGCAACAATTCTATTTAGTTTACGGCCTAGGGCTCTTTTATAATTTCTTATTTGTTCTAATTCATTAAATATATAATTAGCATTTGTCATCAGATCTTCGTTTCCAAGAGCTTTACCGATGTATTCAAGGTCTGTTTTATTGTTGGGCCCCATTAGTTTTCTAGTAAACCATAAATGAACG
>OQVT01002902.1_pt1 | contig 11030 bp, 11 predicted proteins | sample 1691561 | NCBI WGS metagenome assembly OQVT01 (sample SAMN03418260, study PRJEB22391) | human gut metagenome | biome: human-gut; feature: organic feature; material: feces | host: Homo sapiens | place: Tanzania | collected 2013-01
TGTGCATCATCAAGTACTTTCTTGACATCATATCTCCAAATAACGATATGCTTGACAAGATGAACAGACTTTTTGCTACGTTTCCAGAAATAGATAAGGCTGCCCTTGGTTTTCCTTCTGGTTGGGAAAACGAACCACTGTGGCAATAAAAGGCATTTGGAGTGACTACTAATCATCCCACATCGCCCACATTTTTGCAATGTAAGCCATCAGTGAACCCCGTATTGCAGGGGCTTCCTAAATTGTTAGAGAGATTTTCAAAATCTTACAGGAATCTCCAAGATTCTTGGAATAAGTCCAGAATTCTCGAAGGATTTTTAAAGGATCTCAGAGGATGCCCTGCTGCTTGAGCCTGTGTGGCAGGAGTTCCATCAGGTCGAGTGAGTAGTCGTGGACATGGGTGAAGAAGTAGTTCTGCCATTTGCGTACGTCTCCCTGTGCCAGCTTGCAGCAGCCTATAAAGTGCAGATGACGGCAGCATCCTCAGCAGCGTCATGGTTGCCTACATATTCCGGAACATACCCGTTCAGTTTTCCGGGGTTGCAGTCAGCTACATGCATATTCCGGCCTATACCCGTTCACCAATTCCGGTGATACCCGTTCAGTCCGTTGGAAATCTTCAGTATCGTAGGCAAAGTTAATACTTTTCTTAAACTCTCTCCTTTTAGCTCAACTCTTTCTGATTCACGCCCGATTCCGTCAAGACAGACCACCGCAATACCTCACTTTGCCCCCACATCAAGCCCCCGAAACCTATTTTTTCCCTTTCTGAAAACTGTAATACTGTAAGCTGTAAGAACCCAATAATCATGATGTAAATGGTCTGTTCCTGTGACATCCTCACTCTGTCTTCGCTACTCCAAAACATCTAGCATAGCTACCAAACCCCACCGAACTAGACACAATCAACGGCGGGCTGAAAGCCCAATGTCTTCCATAGCCCAGGGCACCGCCCTGTGGTCATAGGGCAATATACACAACCACGTCCTGTAAGGACAAAAGTAAAAACCGTGCTATTTTTTTGCTTTTCAAAAACTGTTATACTGTTATATTGTCACGCTTGTAACACAAAAATCGTTTTGAAAACTGTTAATAGTTGGTTGTGTACTGAGCGTATGCAGCGATGGCGAATGCGACTGCCATTTGGGTTATCATTAACTTTTTATCATTGTTTTGTTTTGGGGTTAAACTTCTTGGATGCTGCCTAATTACGGTTTTTCTATGGACTAACCAAGGGAAATACGATAACAAGGCTTGTGGAAATGAAAAAAACATGTCCTTATTGCATCTCTTCCCAAAAATATTAGTATCTTTGCAGAAAGAATTGAGCACAAGAGGAATACGGATGGAGATATATAAGAATAGCTTCTCATTTCATACAACTCGATATGAAGAGTGGATGAATGGTCAATGTCTCAGAAAAGAGTTCATTGAGTCTGAGATTGTGGCTGAATCGACCACAACAGAAATCCGTTTTTACATATCTGAGACAGGCCCTTTGGAAATCAACAACTTTTCCGTGTTCGAGTTTACTGATGAAACAAATGAACAGGTTTTACACCGTATCATCTATTATCATGAAGCAGATTTCCCAGAGCCAAATGAGCCAGTAGAATGTCAACTCTTCAGAAACGGTGCAACGATTTCGGGTATTCGATTTACCATGATTAACCCACTAAGAGTTATTGAATTCTATGGTAACATTATCGAAATAGGCCAACCGAAGAGGCATATATACAAAAAATCAAATGAGATAAAAACTGCAGAATATGTCCTTTCCCATCTGAAAGCGACATGTCAATACGATGCTGATGAGATTATGAAAGCTGCTGTTAAACACTTCGAGTTTTATAGTGACGCAGCTACACATGAGCAGATAAGGGGTGTTGTTGAATCGCTGAAATTGTTTATTGAAGTATACAAGTTGCTTATTGAGCAGACTTATAATGATGGAAGAACCCACTTGTTACTACCGAAGGTTTGTTTTTTTATATCCATATGTAACTTGAAAATTTGTAATATTGAACAAGCTTATGCTGTAGCAAAAGAAGGCTTGGTCAAGGTTAATGCTGCACTTTCAGAATCTATTTTTGAGAATCTACCACCAGAGCTTCTTGGGGCAGATGATTTGAAAAGGGTGATTACCGATATAGAAAACAATTATCCCCAAGTGTTGTCGTCTAATAATTCCAATATTGTAAATCCCTGCATTGTTGATATGAAAATTATTGATTTTCTCGAGAAAGGTGAACATCATAGCGATGGAGTGATAACTAAGGATTCGGCATTTATTCAGACTTACGAAAACGGCTCAATTACTATCGAACTACCAGATGTATTTGTTTTCGAATCCAACGAGCATCAAAGGTATGAATATGGATCTCCAGTAATGGGGCTTCAGAAATGCCTTAGAACTATAGTAGTGGAGACCAACAAGAACGGATGCGAAGGGTACAAGATTAAGCCCGGAGATGGTTATATCGTAAAAATCTATAACAATGACGCTTCTAATGCGCAAATGTCCGCTAAGCCCATGAGGCTCATCCAAGTTACAGATAGTTTTATTGAACTGCGAGGATATCCATTGCTTGCGTTTTCCCTGTTTGGATGGCAGCCATTGGATTATAGCACATATGGATTTTTTATTCATTATACTAATGGTCGAATAACTCATTGCGACTTACATATGTTTGATCGTAATGTACGGATTGAATATCGATATACAAGTCCTAATGACTTAAATGAAGAAAGTAAAATAATATATCAATAATTGAAAAATTACAATTATGGCACAATTTGACAAATGGCCCATGTTTCAGGACTTTTCATTTCAAGAATTCCACTTTCCAGTTGACAGATATGAGGAATGGAAAGCTGGAAGGATAGTGGCTTCTGGCGAAGTTCACTTCAACATCCGCTTTAAGTATAACGCTGGTGTTTTTTTTAGCAGAAAAACGACCATCGATGTTCAGTTAGATAATAATCCTATGCCCCAAAATATTTTATCAAGTGTCAAATTTGATAGAGCTACTACCAATGGAGAAAGAATACTGTTCTATATCGCAGCAGAACAAACCAATGTTCAAAATACAGCGTTACTCATGCTTTCTTCAATGTTGGGCTATACACGAGACTACAAATATTATGATTCAAATGAACCGATTTTTGCAAGCGTATTTACAATTAACCACAATGTGGCAAAAGTATCCTTCACTTTTGGTAATCCTGACAGACTTATAGAATTCTTTTGATTATTAAAATATTAATGATATGGCACGAAAAATAGATCCCCTTTTTTCTGGCAGACTGGCAGCACTTGCTGGTGATGTGAATATTGCATGTAACACAGGACAAAAACAAGCCGCCCTTAATGCAATGGTCAAACTTTATAATGCTGCCGATAAATATGAGTCTAAAGGGCTTTTGCTGTTAGACCCTGATCAGGCACAGAGTATTGGATTGGCATATATGTGGTTTGCTCTTTACTTCAGTAACGGGGTTAATAAAGACCCCAACGATGTTGCTGCGGAGAATGCCTTGCTCTGTTTAGCAATGAATCATCTTGAAACAGAAAATACGTTTGTACTTCCAGCTATCTTCACACTGTTTAATAAGCATCATGAACGTCTGGATGATGCTGTTGAAAGAGTTCTGAGAAGTAGTTTCTATTATGGCCCCATTAATCCTAATGGCTTTTATAAATACCATGTTGATGGTTATAAGCTCTATCGTATCTCCATTATGTATTATTGTCTGAGCATCTTCTATAATCTTCAAGATGATAGGCTTAACATTCCTGATGACTTACCTTATTTCTTGCCGAAGAAAGAAGAAATACATGATTTCTGTGACGAGTTGAATACTTATTCTTTCTGGGGAAATGAGAGTTTGAGTGATTTGGGACGAGAGAATCTGATTCGTATATATGAGTCCATATATGGTTTTATCAGAAATTTATAGTTCAAATTTTAAAAGAGTTATTATGTGATTTCTCGATTTCTTTAAGTCAAAGCCTAAGGCTGAAATAGAGATACTGGCCAATGATTTTGTCAAAAAGGTGGAATCTGGTACTGAAGCTGAAGCTAAAAGAACGGCAACAGAGCTTGTCGCGAAAATAAAGGCGCAACCTACAATTATTATGGAAGGAGATGACTATTCTGTTGTGGGCAAGGCTCTTTTTTATTATTCAGTTTATGGGTATTGGTGGATATGCTCTGTCAAAAACAGCAATTGTTGATATGTCCTATTATTGTCTTTGTAAGGCAATTCAGTTGGGTAATAAAAAACGGATTCTGGCAGGACATTGATTCATCTTATGCAACAAAGCCATGCCAATATGGAAGGGGCAATCCGTAATGCTATTTCTGAACATAATCGGCCAACAGAAAAGGAAAAAAAGGAATCCTTGACCAAAATAATGTATTACGTTATGAAATATTGCCCTGGTAGTGCTTTTGGTAACGAGCAAGCTAAATTCATGGAGTCGTCTTTTGATTCTATGATACGTGCTGGCAGGCTGGGAGCAAGTTCTACGATATCATCTGTACAAACGGAAGGACAGAAATACTTTAATTGGTTGAGGGTCTATCTTGAAGGTTTGATAGATAATGGTAACATAGTAAGGTTATAGTTTTAGATAAGTATAATTAGAACGTTTTTTGCGATATGATCGATTTAAGACCACCATTGAATGAGGCAATTGGGAACATCTCCAATTGGAGAAACAAATACAGTCGTATGGAATATCCGCACAAGTTAGTCATGAATATGATGTATAGAGCATACACTACAAGATTTGTATATGAAGCATTCTCCAGAGATGAATTGCCTGACAATGATGAATTTACTGAAGCTGCAAAGGAAGTGCACAGGTTCTATGGTCAGATGGCTGCAACTGAAGTTCATGCAAATCTGATTGGATGGATGCAGACAAGACCTAATGAACAAGTAGGAACCTTAATTACAGCAAGAATGGAGGCATTGGCTACACAAGCAGAAACAGACCCGAAGGCCTTGGAAGAACTAGAATTCTCATATATCTTTGAACTTCTCAATGATATGAGTGTCCTGTATTTTATCGCGTTCAGGCTATGTGGAGAGTCTGAAGTTGATGCTATCTCAAAAATGAGTGGCGCTATTATAGAGCCTCTTAATCATATGGACTATACCATCACCAAACAGGTGTTCCAACAATTACTTGTTGCGCCATACATGAACCGGAACTATCGTCCTATTCCGTATTAGTAGCTGATGAAACAAAAGTGGGCATATTGTCTGAGTGAGGAGCAATACTCCAAGTTGCTTCGGAACATCAAAAAAGTTCCGGGCTTCTTGGAGTATCTGGATCGAAATGATAATGAGGATTTTGAACAGTTAGTACTTATATATAAGTCTATACTGGAGACAGTTTGCATTGTCACTCCTGGCATTCGCACTAACATGGATCTGATATTGCACCGATATGACCTATTTCAGAAAGAATATGCAGAAACACAGCCACCACAGGACAATGTGCTCTATAATATTAATAAAGTGTTGACATGGAAACCTCGCCCCAAATGGGCAGTTCCCATGACTGTTGAAGAGATAGACTATCTCGACCATTTCATTTGGCAGGTGGATGGGTTACCAGAATTTCTTCATGATAACATTATGGCTGAAAACCTCTATGATAAAGTCAGCCAATACCAAATGGTTCTGAATGCCACAGGCAGGAATAATCCTGAGTTGAATTTCACACTTGAGACCATCAAGGAAAGATTCTACTTGCTTATGAATGACCACGAGGATGCGATACACTATGTCAACCATAGCCATCAGATTGATGACCATGCTATCATCGATCAGTTTGTGACAGAAGCAAAGGAGTCATTCTATAGAACAAATCTGGGAAATGAAGCATGTGACGGATTCTTGAGGAAATACCAGTCTTGTTCAAATCCTTATATCGCAAATGAGATTTTCTGTAAGTTGTTCAGAGCAAACAGAATTGAAGAATCATTAAGATTTGCGGATTGTTCCTTCCAGCATATCTTTTCTTCTCCAAATATATATTGGAATAACAAAGAAGCAGTTTATGGCTGCGCCAATCTTCTCTATATGATTATAGAAGCGATGGGTGTTAGGGGAGTAGAGGAGATGCTGAAATCTCATAATAAGGTTACGAGAATTGCCATAAAGTCTCTTTATCTCCTGCTATCTAGAATCATATATTGGTCAGATAAAGAAACTATCGTGAATGACAAATATGATGACGACCTCCTTCCAATTAGTATCCAGCATAAAATAAGAGCTTACAGAATGAGGTCTCAACTCATCAAGTATTATCCCGATGTTCTTTTAGTCGGGATTGACAAAGCTAACCATGACATGATGGAGCTGGCAGACCTTAATTCTGCTCAATCTATGGCATTTGCCAATAAAATAGTTGGTGAAAAATCTGTTTTCTACCAAGATGCCGATAAGGTGTTTAACACATGTAGCTTATTTAAATATGGAGATATAGATAAAGTATCTGAAATAGGATTTGCGCAGAATGACTCTTTATCGATGGGCATTCATGAAGAATACCGAAGGGGAGATTTCGCATTGTCTCAAAATGAAATAACAGAATTCTTAGATAGTCTCAATTCAATCTTCAAGAGACTGCAAATCAATGCAGAAAAAGAAAATGTTCCAATACCATATTTAATAAAAGACCATTACTCACCGTCTTATAAAACATGTAGAAATGAAATCATGCAGTATCTGATTGACAACGGCATCAAGTGTCTTTATCACTTTACTGACAAAGACAGATTGAACTCCATTATAAGGCATGGCGGTTTGTATTCATATAAAAGATGCCTGGACGAGGCAGTTGTGATGCCTATCAGAACAGATATGGCAGCCTCCAGGGATATCGATGCAGAATTCGGGTTAGAGGATTATGCTCGTCTAAGCTTTTGTAGGGATTTACCAAAGGCAGAGGAGCGCAAGAAAGCAGGAGCAGAGCTTGTCCTTCTTAAGATTTCATTGGAGGTGGCAACTTTTGAAGATACCGAATTTACGGATATGGAAGCAACTTTAAGACAGATGAGGCATGGTAACAGCTTTGAAGACCTCAAAAAAGTGAATTTGCAAGCAACTCAGAAACCTGCATGTTTACTATCTGATATTGAATATAAGCAGAAACAGGCAGAGGTATTAGTTAAGGGCTTTATACCGCTAAAATACGTACAAAATGTAAATAATGTAGAAAAAATATAACCAAAGCGTAAAAAATACACAGTAAAATTTTAAAGTTTCAATTATTATATCTATTTTTGCAGCGTAAAAAATACGCAAAGGTATATGAAGTATAATAATGAAACTAAAAAATGGGAATCTCCTTACTGGCATCCAGCGGTAACTACTGACTCTGTAGTTTTCGGATTTGATGGTGAAGAACTCAATCTTCTTCTGATCCAAAGAGGAGGTGAACCTTACGCTGGTATGTGGGCCTTGCCTGGTGGTTTTCTTCTTCCTACAGACAAGAATGCAGAAGAAGCAGCGTATCGTGAACTTCACGAGGAAACTAACGTTGAAGGAATCTACATGGAAGAATTGGGATCTTTTTCAGATATTAACCGAGATAGTCGTGAACGTGTTATCACTATAGCCTTCTTTGCATTGGTCGTTAAAGACAAATACGTTATCAAAGGTGGTGATGATGCAAGAATGGCCAAATGGTTCCCTGTTAAGAACTTACCAGAATTGGCTTTTGACCATCAGCAAATTATTGATACTGCTCTTGAACGGATTAGACAAAGAATCCATTTTGAACCGATAGGATTCCATTTGTTGGACAAGGAGTTCACGATGCCTCAGTTGCAGAATATCTATATTGCTATACTGAATCCACCTGAAGATGATATTAAGTTGCGTGACAGGCGCAATTTCCCAAAGAAAATGTTAAAATTGGGATATATCAAAGAGACTGGTAAAAAATTGACCGGTAATCCATATCGTTCTCCTAAGTTGTACACATTTGATGAAGAAGCTTATGTAAACGCTAAAAAGATAGGTATGAGACTGGAATTCTAAATATTGTTTGCTATATACCTCCCCTATGTGGGAGGTTTATAAGAGCTTTTCTTTCATTGTGTACATGATACGCATTAGAAATGTTTTAAGGACAGAATTGTATTTAATTTTTTTTGCACAATTATTCATTGTGTAAAATTTACCAAAAAGAAAATTATGAATCAGAGCGAAGAATTTATGAATCCTGAATGGCACAATATTGCTGATGTTGCAGTGCAACGGATATGTGACAACTCCATCATTAATCTTACATTGTATGTAAAGCTAATCAATGGTGAGCACTTCTATAAAATTAATGGTGAGCATGTAAGATTAATCTCAGGTGTTGAGTACGTAAATGGTTTTGGCTATAATGCGGTGACTGCCTCTTACAGACTTTACTTATAAAGAAATCAAATAGTAATAACAAATAAAAGTACAATTATGAAACTAATAAATTTATTCGGAAATAAGAGAGTTGCAAACAGTGATGTAATTCCTATGGTAATTAATGAGTCAGAAAAGACTGTAATAGACGATGCTCACGAGGAGCCCAAGGAAGAAGATGAGAAGCATATGATTACCATCACTTGGGGTACAGGAATGCCTATTGACGTAATCTTCAACTTCATCCACAAGAATTTTGAGGAGGATGGGTTCCAGGATGCACTGGTGAACTGTGACATTACTTATCGTGATGCGAAAGAGAAAATCATCCTGAATGATTTGGAGATGCTGTTCAAGAGAATCATTCTGAGGTATAAGAGTGATATCAGAGTGGTCAATGTGAAGATAGAAAATGCGCACAAAGCTTTGGCTCTTGCAGCTGCTGCAAACATGGAAGCTCTTCGTGCAACCTACGAAGAACATCTGGCCGAAATACAGGAGATGCAATCGCTGTTAGAGGCCAATGATCCAAAGATGACAACGATGATTGAGTCGTATCGTAGAGGGTTCCTTAAGGGGATTGCTGCAAATGCAGTAAATTTTATCAATAATAAGTAATACAGGAACATTATGAAGACTTTAAGAAATATAGGCTGCTTCTTTATCGGTTGGAACAAGAACATTTTGAATGAGTGTAGCGAGGCCAGCTACCGCCAGTATCGTAAACTCCTTTCTGCTATCTGTATCATGATGGTATTGTGGGGTACCATTGGTTACTGTTTTGCTGACCGATATATCAACATCGAGTCATGTGCGCTTAAGATATGTGTAGCGATAGCTTTCATGTTCATCGTTCTTTGTGTTGAGCGAGTCATTATATTGACTGTGGGCAAGGCCAGACTGATGAGTGTTATGAGAATATTGCTGGCGCTATGTATGGCTGTTCTAGGTTCGTGTATCTTCGACCAGATAATCTTCCGTAATGATATTCAGCAGGCCATACAGGAACACAGGGAAGACTTGATTGGCGCAACCATAACGAAGCGATTAACCATCTACGACAGCGACATACAGCGTATTACGCAAGAGATGGACTCGCTGAGTAAGGCAACCATAGCACTAAATGAGGAGTTGCAGCAAAGACCAGTTATCAAGGGAACTAATGTCTCTACACAAGAGCAAGTGGTAGGAGTGGATGAGAATGGCAAACCTAAGAAGGTAAGGACGCAGACGGTAAACACTGTGACACTGGCGAATCCTTTAGCAGAACAACTAAAGGCCAATAATGACCAGATTCAAATATATTCTGGTCAATTAGAGCAGCTTCGACTGGATAAGAAAGAAGTGGCTGAAAAAGTGAGAGAAGAAATGAACCAACGTGCAGCTGGCTTTATAGAAGAACTAGAAGCAACGTTAAAGGTTGTATCACAAAGCAAGGTGTCCCTTGCATTTTATATCATTTTGTTTTGTTTCTTGACCTTCCTTGAATTGTTTGTGCTGACGATAAAGATGGGCGAGAACAAATGCGACTACGAACTGATAGTAGAAAATCAGTTGTATTTGAAAAAAAACCTGATGGAACAGACGACACAGAGTGTCTTGGTAAATAAGTAACAGTAATAACTTTTTAAACTTTAAGATTATGACAAGTGATTTTTATGATGACTCTTACGAAGAGTACGACGATTATGAGTGTGAAAGCTACGATGATGGTGGCTGCGACTGTTGTGACTGTCAGGCGGATTGCTGTGGTTCAGACCATCATCACTGCGGAAACGGCACGGAAAACTGCCGCATCCACTCTCTCGTCACTCTTCTTTCCCGGGTTCAGGATGTCCCGTCAGGACATCTGGCATTGGAATATGTTGTTCCTCAGGAGATTCTTCCTGAAATCCCTGTCGAAGTCAAGTCCAAGGAAAAACAGATTCTTGTCCCTGACAAACTTTCATATCAATATCGTGTAAGAACCAAAGGGCTCCGTGCCCCTCCTGTAGCCTGAATCAGCCGAAAAATATTTCTTATTAGCCTGCAAGTAATTGATTAGTAGGCTATTCTAGATTCAGAACATATATTCTTACATACAAACATGAAACATATACCATATTATCTTGTGGCCGGCCTTATGATGGCAGTCGGCTGCGGAAACAATAATAACAAAGCAGGATCAGAAGCGCATGACCACGAGCACACAGAGGCTCATGCAGGTCATGACCATGAGGGACATTCTCATGATGCACACAATCACGAAGGGCATAACCATGAAGGCCACAGCCACGACTCTCACGACGAACATGCTCACGAGCCGGGCGTAGTGGAGTTTACCGAGGAACGCGCCAAAGCGGCAGGCCTTGAAACAGAGATGGTTAAAGGCGGGACATTCAGCGCCGTCATAAGGACCAGCGGAGAAATTCTCCCGGCGCAGGGAGACGAGACGGCAGTAGTAGCCACAACCTCCGGAGTCATCACCTTGGGCGGTAAGGCCGCCGGAAACCAGTCCAGACTTCTTCCTGGTTCCAGAGTGGCGGAAGGACAGGCAATTGCCGTAATCTCTGCCAAGAATATGGCTGACGGCGACCCTGTAGCAAAGTCAGCAGCTGCAT
>OQVT01002903.1_pt1 | contig 11028 bp, 11 predicted proteins | sample 1691561 | NCBI WGS metagenome assembly OQVT01 (sample SAMN03418260, study PRJEB22391) | human gut metagenome | biome: human-gut; feature: organic feature; material: feces | host: Homo sapiens | place: Tanzania | collected 2013-01
GTCTTTCTTACAGGCATAACCAAGTTTACGCAAATATCGCTTTTCTCGGTTCTAAGAAATTAAGAAAATCAGTTTATGAAATAGATGAGAATATTAAAAATACTTTACCAGCTAAAAATACAATTGATAATTTAGATGCTGAAATTAAATATTGTCAGGACTTAGTTAAAGCTATAGAAAAGAATGATGTTATTGCAGCTTATCCAAAGGTTAGGGAAAAATTAAATATGTTAAATGAAACATTAGAAGATGATATTCATCATATTCAAGCTTGCGCTGATGCAGATGCAAGAATTGGTCATAAGTCTGTTGACACATCTTTCTTTGGTTATAAAACACATATTGCAATGACAGAAGAAAGAATAATAACTGCTGCAACTATTACTACTGGAGAAAAAAACGATGGTAAAGAATTAGAAACATTAATCACTAAAAGTCAGAAGGCCGGAATAAAAGTTAAAACAATAATTGGTGATTCTGCTTATTCAGAAAAGGGTAATATTGAGTTTGCAAATAGAAATAATATAAAACTTGTAGCAAAGTTAAATCCTTCTGTAACGCAAGGATTTAGAAAAAAAGAAGATGAGTTCCAATTCAATAAAGATGCTGGAATGTATGTATGTAAAGAAGGACATATGGCTATTCGTAAAGCACGACAGGGCAAAAAGAATATATCTACAAACCAAACAGATACTTATTATTTTGATATAGAAAAATGTAAAATTTGTCCACAAAAACAGGTGCCATAAAGGAGCTAAGAAGATGATTACTCTCTAATCCCGCTTTAAACATTACAGAATCTAAAATATCTAGCATTGTAGGATACTCTATCAGATTATTTCCTGTAGGTACCTCTCTGAAAAGATGATTGTTCAAATCTATCATGCTCATATCAAAAAAGCCTTTCTAAGATCTTTTCACAATCCTCAAAATTTTTAGACGCCTCTTCATGCTTTCTATATGAAACAAAAATTTGACCTCTAAGAAATTCAGCGATTACAATATTGATAGGATTATGAGATTTCAATGCTAATACATTAGCTTTCATCAAATTACTTAAAGCCATTCCTTTTTTCCCCATCCTATTCCAAATTATCCCCATCTTTACCAATGCACGATATTGAGCAGACGTATCATAGACTTTTTCAGAATAAAAATACATTTCAGAATAAGCTTCTAATGCCGAATTATAATTGCAATCGTCAAAATCAGCTTTACCATAAAATTCCCAAGCATGCATCATATAAGTATTATTAGAACACCGTTTGCTCTGTTCCATAAGTAGATCGCCAGTCTCTTTTCCTTTAGATTTTTCATTGATTTTCATGTAAAACATAGCTTTATATAATAATGCTCGTAAAAGGTCATCATTATTAGAATAACAATCTATTATCTTATCCCAATATTCAAGAGCTCTTTTATCAGATATAGCCTCACAAACTCCTGCCAAAGAAAATAGAATCTGCACTTTTTCCTCACCTATATCTTCCTTCAATAGATTTTGTCCCAATTTCAAAAGATGTTCCATATCCACAAGTCTTCTATCAGTAAGAAATTTAGAAACTTGCCGATAAAATTGATGAACATTATACCATATATTATCCATTTTACTATTCTTTAAACAATTACAACTTCACCATTTTCTTCCAATCATATTCCCCATCCTTAAATGTCTGGGAGAACCAGTTAGAAGATACTTTCACGATGTATGCCATAGCAACTATCAAGACGAAGTTCATGAGAATATTCAACGGAAACAGGTGATTCCAAGAAGTGTTGAAAACAAAACCTTGGCAAACATAAATCTCTAAGCACAAGGCAGAAACAGAATACGCAATCCTATGTACCCACTTCTTTTCATACAATTTGATCAACCCTTCCTTACAGCAGAGACGATACATACTTAATGTAATACCCATCAAAGGAATCAAGGTCAACACCTGAAAATGAGCTATCAGTGTATTCTTCGTACCAGCCATTTGCAAACCATAAAAGAAAATCAATGAAACAAACAGTAAGCCTAAATTTCCTTTAGTAGAACTTACAACGTTTCCATTCTCTTTCATCCTTAAGCCACATACAGCACCAGCCAACATAAATAGGAAATAATGACACCATTTGAAATATGTAGCCCCATACATGAATATCGTAGAACTGTCTTCTGTAAAATACCAGCCTAAGACTATCAGACAGACTGCAGCAAAGACCCATTTGAGTTGATTCACAAAATAGCGCTTGATGAAATAAAGGAAAACATAGTAAATCATGATGCAACTCACAAACCAGCCACCACCATGCAAGATTGTGAAATCCATACCAAAACGAGCATGAAAAACAAAAGCCATGATAGCTGCCCACATCAGGACCGTAGGATAAATACGGTTAATACGCCTTTTATACCAATTAAAGAAATCGCCGCCCCTACCCAAGAACAAAGTAAAACCGCTGCAAAAGAAGAACAGCACATCTCCGATGGCACCACCAGTAGAGAGCTTTGCCAGAGACTCAGGGTACAACATGCCCATGTGCGAATTGGTAATCAGCAGAGCTGCAAAGAATTTCAAGATATCAATCGAAGGATTTCTCTGCCTCATCGTTTCTCCTCCTTTCCCTTTAGATACTCTAAATGCTTCCGCTTGTCCGCTTCCGTAGCAAACCTATCTTTCATCTTCTTGGCAGGAATACCGGCCCAGATTTCACAAGGAGGAATATCCCTCGTAACGATAGAGCCAGCAGCCACAATACTACCTTTACCGATAGTGATACCAGAAATGATGATGGAAGAAGTACCTATCCAGACATCATCCTCTATGATAGTCACCCCGTTATCGCCCCGTTCACCATCCCATATTGTAACACCAGGGGTAGAGAAAGTATGATCATGACGGCCTACAAACTGCACATTTCCAGCAACCAATACATCATTGCCGAAATGAACATTGCTTGCCACATTACAGTTGTCTCCAAACTGCACATTGTTTCCTATCACCACATCCATGTTCTGTGCAAAGTGAGTACCCTTCATCACCCTCACAAAACCATGATATTTTACCCAAGGATAGCGCAAATGAAAGATGTACCAGGTACGAACCATATTGAGAAAGTAACGCAACATGAAATTCCATTTGCCAACACCATTAGGCATGTTATTATAATCGATCTTCACCTTATATCAGCAAAACAATCATTAAAACCAAAAATTATCCAAACACCTTTTTGCATGCATCAAAGATTCTTCTTGCAGCTTTGTCAGGAGTAAAGTCACTTTCAATCTCTGCCGACTTTTTGCCCATTGCCACCAAGTCAGAATGATGGAATTTGTCAAGAGTGTCCAGTATAGATTCTTCTTTCAAAGGATCGAAGTTATAACCGTTCACGCCATCCTTTACCAATTCATAGTGACCGCCATTATATATACTGCTTGCCACAGGTTTACCGCAAGCCATAGCCTCAGGAATCACCAAGCACCAGTTATCCTCTAAGGTAGGCATGATAAAGACATCGCAAAGTGCATAGTAACGGTAGAGCAAATCATAGTTGATTGCACCTAAGATATGAACAGAAGGCAAGCGGTCATAGAGTTCCTTCATGGTATCAAGCAGAATGCCCTTACCTATCACGACAAGATTGTCATTCGGATATGTTTCAATATGTTTACTCCAGGCATGAAGGAGTTCCTTAATACCCTTTCGCTCCACCATCTGACCTACAAAGAGATAAGTCAAACCATCCTTCAGCCCCAACTCATCCCTCAGAGCCAGCTTGTCTTCCGCAGAAACCTTAGCCACAGCCTGAGACAGACCAAAACTGTCGGCACACATACAGCCCTTCACCTTCGGAGTCTTCCGGAAATGCAACCCCTCATTGAGATATTCTTCCGTCAGCGTACCATTAATCAGGAAATGATCCACAGGGGTACCTACGATACGACGATACCACGAACGCCATTTTGGAGAATTACGCTCCACATATGCGGTTCTTTCATAGAACATACAGAGTTTCTTGCGATGCAATACGGCATATCTGATACCAGCAGGAGCCCAACCACCAAAGCCCTCGGTTATCACAACATCAGGCTTGATGTCCTTGACAGCCTTATAGAGTCCAGGTTGGCGCTTGATAACCAAAGCACTATTGGCAAAATCGCTTTCCTCACTACCCATCGTAGTACGCTTCTCTCCACTCATAATGACAGCATGATCACCAAGCGTAGCCGTCAGCTTCTCACGTACCAGGTCGGATGTATTCTCCTGCGAACAGATGATATAGAAATTACCACCGCTCAACTTATTCAAGTTTTCATATACCGGGATTCGATAATTACCGAACCAAGGTGAAATCCAAAGAATTTTCATTATTATTTCTGTTTTTTATCATTGTCAATTACCATTTGATAATAGTCCACCATCTGCGGGATGATGACCTTCATATCAAAATTCTGCATGATTCTCTCATGCGCTTCCTTTCTCACTTTTGCTTTAGCTTCCAGAGGAAGCATACATACCTCCTTGATTTTATCGGCGAGCATCTTCGGATCTCTTGGAGTCATCAAAAAACCACTCTTTCCATCCTCGATAACCTCACTCATACCACCAGAGTTACTACCAATGACAACAGCTCCAGAGAGCATCGCCTCTATGCAGACCATCGGCATATTCTCCCACCAGGACGGGAAACAAACCACATCTGCCTGGGCATAGCGATTCATCACCTCCTCCCTTGGCAGTTTGCCTACAAGATGAAACCACTTCTCTTTGCCATATTTATCATTTAGTTCATCAGCATAAGCCCCAGTCTTGCCCACCAAGTCAAGTTGAAAATCTCCTATTTCACCAGAGTCAGCTAAAATTTTGCAAGCATCAGCCAAGTCACCACACCCTTTCCAGTCGCAGACAGTTCCTACAAAAAGAATATGCTTTTTCCCATCCTTCTCAGCTGCAGAATGAAGAGAAAAGTTAGAAGACCATCGCTCAGACAAGATGGGATTATAAATAACCTTGATTTTATCAGATTGAATCCCCAAGAATTTCAGGCTCCATTCCTTCAGTGAAGTACTGCACGAAGTAATATACCGAGCCTCTTTCATTACCTTCAGCTCTTTACATCCCTGCCAGAAGTATTGCCAGTTGGCTTTAGACAATTTCTGGAGAGAGAAATGATAATGATCAAGAAGCATAGGAGTATGCAATCGGGTAATGACTGGAATACCGATATCATGGAGGAAATATCCCTCAGCACCATATTCAGGCACCTCAATGACATCAACATCTCCGAGACTTAGAATCTTCTCTCTGATTCTCTTGCGATAAGCATAGAACCTATAAAACATTCTAAACTTTTTCAGCAGCGAGTTCCCTTCCACCTGCGGAATCAAGAAATCACCCCCAGAAAGTCTAATCACTCTCACGCCCTCATCATCCTCATCCGAAGACAATCGGGTATCATCAGAAGCAGCAATCACCGTCACACGATGCCCGGCATCATGCAACCCATGAGCCACCTCCTTTATATATGAAGCAATACCACCGCCCCGAAGAGACGGTAGATATTCACGACAAACAAAACAAATGTGCATAAATATAAAATGAACTATACCATTTTCTGTATAATCAACTACCAATAATTAACTTCCCTATTTTATTACGAAGTAAAATCTTTGTTATAATAACAGACAAAAAAAGTACAAATACAAATTGCAATAATGGATATATCATATAATGAGACATAAGATGATGCCCCAATTCAGACATATTCATCTCTTGGATTATAATATGATGAATTAAATATATACCTATACAATATTTGTCGAAACTCATTATTAAAGTTACAAATTTAGATTCGGTAAATCTTGAGCATAGATATAACAAATAAATAATTATAATCAAACAACTAATATTAATTACATAACTTTTTATTGGACAATATCTAGAATATATAAAAACAATAAATGCAAGTATAACGCTGCTGTTCAAAATTAAAGAAGGCAATTTTATCTTACCCTTATACTTATACATATATACACCTAAGACATAATAAGGCATATAAAGTACATATTGACTCATAGTAAAAAGCAGGTTATTGCAATAATGTGTGGCAATATAATTTGAAGCACATAAGAACATCAAAGTAAAAATAAAAAAAACTTTTTCCAGATGATATCTTGTTATAAGTCTATCTATCAAAAAATATGATATATAAGCTTCAAATATAAACATCAAAAACCATAGGTGAGAATAGCCTTGCAATAGATTACTTACATTATCTTTCATCAAAAAACATACAAACAATCCCCAAATAATATAAGGAACAAGTACTCTTTTGATCTTTTTATAGATATATGTAGTAAAACTTGCATAGCCTCCATTCTTTTGAACATAGCTGAATAAAAAGCCACTAATCATGATAAAAACAGGCATGTGGAAAAGAGCAAGAATATGTGCCATTTTATTCCATAAAGGAACTATATACCATGAAAATTTGCCCCCCATATGTCTGAATAGCCACATAAACAATGATAAAAGACAACAGCTATCATTGCCAAAACACGCATCACACTTATATAATGAATTTTCTTCATCTATATTTTAATTCTTTCTTCTATAAAATATCTTGGGCGGCGTTTAACCTCAGTGTATATCTTTCCAATATAAAGACCAGTTATGCCGACACCAGTCGTAATAATACCACCTATAAACCACATAGAAACCAACATAGATGTCCAGCCCTGAATTGTTTCCCCTTGGAAATATTCTACCAAAGCAAAGAGAATCATGATGATAGCAACAAAGGTCATAGTCAATCCCATAAACGTAATAAACTTCAATGGGGCAACAGAGAAAGATGTTATACCATCTATACTGAAAGCAAGCATTTTCTTTAATGGATATTTTGATTCACCTGCTTCACGGGCTTTTCTGTCATAATAGACAAATCCTTCTTTAAAGCCGAGTTCTCTGACTATTGCACGCAAAAAGAGATTACGTTCTGGATATTGCATCAACGCTTTCAATGAACGATTGCTCATCATACGAAAATCAGCATGATTGTATATAACTTCCTTATCAGCCATCTGCATTATTTTATAAAATGCTTGTGCTGTAAAGCGCTTAAAAAAAGTATCTGTTTTACGTTCTTTGCGAACACCATAAATAATATCCTTTCCCTCTTTTAACTGTTTCACCATATCAAGGATAACATTTTCATCGTCTTGCAAATCTGCATCAATGCTAACCATCGCATCGCAATGATCTATTGAAGCTTCCATACCTGCCCAAAGTGCATTTTGATGTCCGCGGTTATGTGATAATTTGATGCCGCCAATAAAAGAATGAGCTTGAGCGGCTTCTTCTATCATTTTCCATGTGTTGTCTTTACTGCCATCATCAACCAAAAGAAGCATTGTGTCAACACCTGTTTCACGTTTAATCTTATCGGCAAGTTTACCAAGAACATCTATTGTCTTATGTAAGACCTCTTGTTCATTATAACAAGGTATAACTATATTTATTTTCATATTACGCTAAATTTATTTTGTATAAATATTACAATCAGGAGTAGTCGTTTTTAATATCAATTTGTTTTTCTTAAAGTACGAAGTATCTGATTTCGTATAATCAAATAACACTCTATCTTTATCAGAATTCATCAAATTAATAATTAAATCTAATTCCTTAAAATCATTTTTAAACATCCAATAACTACAGAAATATGGAGGAATTTCATCAGTTAATGAATACATCAAATGGCCATTTTTTTGACCATAGAAAATATTCTTATTCTCCTCTCCATATATTTTTACATCCTGCAATAGTCTATTATATTCATTTTTATCGGCTTCTCTTATCAACACATGAGAAAGGTATTTGTTCTCAGGAAGATACACCTTATGGAAACGCATATTATTACTTTTAGCATATATTGAAAAAACAACAAATGTAAATAAAATAACATTATTAAATCGAAGATTCAATAATTTATTGTTTTTCATATAACACAAAAGAATTGGAGTCATAATTCCTGAATAATGAATCAGTTTTATCATACCAGTATCTGAGCCTGCAATTCCTATGAAACAAAAAGTAATAAAAATAAAACAGCACAGTTTATCTTTTGTACTTTTTGATATATAGAATAAATACATAAAAAGAGAGATAAAGAGAAATCCATAAACAGAATCATAAATATAATCAATATATATGGTTTCTTTCAGTATTAAAAACATTAAGACAAATGAAATGATTGTGCAAGCAATTATAGTTATTTTATTAGATATAAATTTCAACAATAAATAAACTATAACAATATTTGCAAAATAGCCCAATGTTAAAAGATAGCTATTCTTATAACTGGTTAAAAGATTACCAATATTGTGAGAAGGACCAACTTTATGATTGATAATTCCATCCAAAGCATAAGCATATAAATTCACCTCCCCAGATAAAAGATATAAAACAATGGCATAAAGACAAATAAAAGCAGTAATGAAACCACAATTTTCAAACAGTACGAAACGCCAGCCTCTTTGATTTTTTATGCTTACATACCCTAAGACAATCGATATAAAAGGAACTATTAGGATATTAGGGAATCTTGCACTTGAAGCTAAAGCAGAAAATAATGATAAGAGAAGAATGTAAAATTTATTTTTATTTTGAATATACTTAATTAAAAGAATAGTTAAAATTGACAGAAATATGAGAGTCGTAGAATCAGAATCAAAATTTCCTGCTGTTCTATAAAGTAAGAAACCAACACTCAAAAAGGATAAATTCTGCCACATACTTTTTCTATTTTGCAAACAGACATAAGGCAGAATCATGGCTATTGTAGCACAAAGCCATGAAAGAAATCTGAAAGAAACAACAGATCTACCAAAGATATCAAACCATGTTTTCTCCAAAAATACGGAGAAGACATTAAGGAATTCAAATCTGTAATATTCAGCCTTATTCATCCAGAAAGATCCATCTATTAAGGAAAAGCCAGCACCCCAAAAGACAAAATTAACAGAATACAGAAAAGCTGCCAGCAAAAAAATTATCTTTAATACAGATAACATTTTGCCAGGATTATCAACGAAATTGTTCATGATATATCAAGTTAAAATTATTATCATCTAAATGATTTTATTTATGCCCCTCTTACAATTAATCCCGCAGGTGGAAATATAAGTATTTGCCATTCTGGTGCATAATGCCAGATAATTTTGCTAAATTGAAAATAAAACCAAACTACCATAACAAAAGAAATTGTACACAACCATTTATTTCTCAAAATAGTCCTTGAAGAAATAAAGGGATAAACAAATGGCATAAAAGCAAGAAGCATCATAAAATATCGTATTTGCGCTAAAGGCTTACTGTACATCGAAGCAACTGCTAATAACAATAATAAAGTAATATTTAAGATAAAAGCTTGAGCTTTATCTATTACCATATTTCTTTTCAACCATAACTGTCTAAACACGATAATAAACATAGGGACTGCAATAACCAATACTTGCGACATGACAAGACTACTTGCTTCATCTTTTTGACCTTCTGACTCAACAAAGCGATTCATACCATATCCCACAACACCATTACTATCTGAAGCTACATCATTTACCATTTGTGGACCATACATAATAAATAGGAACAACATCAAACATATAAATAGTAACCACTTTTTGGTTAAACGATCACGTAATGGTTTAAATACGAGAAAAGGCACAAATAGCCATAAAGAAGCATGAGTAAAAACAGAACAAAATACACCTACCCATAATTTCCATGTCATTTTTCCCTTGACTGCATAAGTTCCTAAAATAAACATCATAATACTTTGAGCTAAAAACTGCTTTTGTATCTGCAAAGTATATTGGAAAAATAGATAGAAAAAAGATAATGTTATAATACCACAAACTATCGGATATTTAGGCTTAGTCATATTCTTGAATACATTATATACACCAAAGAATATAAGAAAGTATTCTACAAAAGTGAATAAAGCTGCAAATAATGGATAATAACCGAAGCTTAGATAATAACCAAAATAGTTATAAACACCATTCATAAATTCTCCCGATACCTGTGTTTTAGTTGGATCCGTGAAATAATTTCCTCCATAGATATAAATCAGAGATTTATGAAATCCTATTAAAGGTACGTTATTATATGCAATAAAATAATTCAGCTGATCACCATTTGGACCTTTTGTTGCATTAATAGCTCCCATATAGATAGCGATACAAAACATTAGCAGAAGGTAATCACTAAATTTTGGTAATTTTTTAGACCATACCTTATATAACACCATTGGAATACCAATAATGGGTGGGAGAATGATAAATAAGCAGAAATATCCCAATATATATTTCCAATTAATTTCCTCGCTTTTATTTATTATGTATGTACTCATCTTTAAATATATTTACAAACATTATACAAACATACAATACGAACTCGATCTATGAATTGAGCCATTTTTATTTTCAATCTGGTAATGAAGGATGCATCTCTTTCATTCAGATAGTTATTTATATTCTTGAACAAAAAGATATGATTATAAGACTTTGGAAATTCCAATAAATGCCTTTTAATTAACATCATATCCTCAGTATAGTCTTTGTTGACTGCAGATGCAGTACCCTCGTATTTACGATAACCATAAATACAAGCATCCTTATATACATCTCTATCAGAATAGAGAAGATAATCTACTACAAAAGCAGCATCTTCCATAAGTCTGCAATGAGGTATAAACTGAATATGATTCTTAACTATTATATCCTTTCGGAACAGACAAGTCCAAAGAAAAGACTCTTTCATCAGAATCTTTTTGAAGAAATTCTCTGAATCCATCACCTTTCCATCATAGCGCCTGCGAATCACCTGTTTCTTATTGATAAACACTTGTTTTCCTTGTTCATCAATAGGCAAGAAATCTGACTTAACAAATGTAGCTTTATTTTTGCCCATGTTTTATTCTTTGCTTATAATTTCAAATATTTGTCATGCAATTTTTATGTTTAAGTATGTAGCAAATATT
>OQVT01002908.1_pt1 | contig 11017 bp, 13 predicted proteins | sample 1691561 | NCBI WGS metagenome assembly OQVT01 (sample SAMN03418260, study PRJEB22391) | human gut metagenome | biome: human-gut; feature: organic feature; material: feces | host: Homo sapiens | place: Tanzania | collected 2013-01
AGGCGTTACAGCACCGCCGAACGGACTTGTACTTGTGGAAATCGGCTATGATGATTCGGAAAATAGTGGATATTCCGAAGAAGAACGAAGATAAATGTGGAAAAGTCAGCAAAAAGAGCAGGAGATTAAGATGTATTACGTAGGAATTGATATTGGTTCAACTACATTAAAATATGTTTTGTTAAATGATGACGGTGAAATAATTTGCAAGAATTATTCACGTCATTTTTCAAAAATAAACGAAAAGCTGCATGAAACATTAGAAAATGTTAGTGAATATTGCTCACAGGAGGAGTGCATTGCTTGCACGATTTCAGGCTCGGCAGGCATGGGAATTGCAGAAAAAACAGGCATTCCTTTTGTGCAGGAGGTATATGCCACAAGGCTTGCCGTTAACACTCTTGTTCCGGGTACGGATGTTGTTATTGAACTGGGCGGTGAAGATGCAAAAATTCTTTATTTGACAGACGGTCTTGAGGTGAGAATGAACGGCTCGTGTGCGGGCGGCACGGGTGCGTTTATTGACCAAATGGCGACGCTTCTGAACATTTCGCCTGCAGAGCTTAATGAACTGGCTTCAAAAGCAGAAAAGAATTATACAATTGCATCACGCTGCGGTGTATTCGCAAAGAGTGATATTCAGCCGCTTCTTAATCAGGGGGCGCAGAAAAACGATATTGCAATGAGTATTCTTTATGCTGTTGTTAATCAGACTGTTGCCGGTCTTGCTCAGGGACGAAAAATTGAGGGCAATGTCCTCTATCTCGGCGGCCCGCTCACTTATTTTTCGGAACTTAGAAAGTGTTTTGATAAGGTGCTGAAATCAGAAGGTGTCTGCCCCGAAAATTCACTCTATTTTGTTTCTTACGGTGCGGCAATATCTAATGGAAACGAAGAAAAAACACTTGCTCAAATCATAAAAGCTGTTGAAACCGAGCATAATGACGAGGAATACAGAAGCTGTCTGCCGCTTTTTAATAATGAGCAGGAATATAATGATTTCTCTGCCCGTCACGCAAAGGCAAAAGTCGGAACGGCCGCACTTACCGATGGAATGAATGCGTATATAGGAATAGATTCGGGTTCAACAACGCTTAAGGCTGTTTTGACGGTGCCCTTGGCCGTTTTCACCGTGGCCTGCCCGGTGGATTTCGCCGTCTGCTTTACGGTGCGCTGTCGGATTTCGGCGGTCTTGATCGTTCGGCTCCAGGCATAACGGATGCGGGTCCTATCTTGCTGCGCGGCATCGACGGTGCGTTGGGTTTCCCTGCGGGTGCGGTAGGCGCTTTTGGCCTTGCCGGTCAGCTTGCCCGCCTCGTGGCCGACCTCCCGGGCGGTATCTTCCGCCATGTAGCGAACCTTGTCCTCCGCATATTCGGAGGGGCTGATCTGGCCGTCATCCAGCAGATTTTCTGCCTGATCCTTGGCGCGAACGAAGGCACGCTTCATCCGCTCTCCGGCCACTGCCGCCTTGTCCAGTGCCTTGATGCCTTTGAATTTCTCCCGGGTCTTGATTTCCGCCATCAGCCCACCTTCTTTGCCACCACCACGAAACGGCCGTTTTTGTAGGTGTATTTGCAGGTGGAAAGGATCAGCAGTTCATCGCCGTATTTCTCCAGCGCCAGTTCCGCTTCCGATGCAGAGGGTTCTTCACCTTCCGCATCGGATACAGCCGGAGCAGGGGGTGTTACCTCCACCACCAGTCCGGCCAGTTCGTCAAAGGCAGCTGCACTGTTTTGGGCGTCAAAATACTGATGCAGGAAGATTCCGCCGCAAATGAGCGCCGATGCGCTCAGTAGGCAGGTAACGGCAATGCCAATGATTTTTCCTTTCTTCATACAACCTCCTCACTGGGGCAGGCCGTCAAGAGACCTGCCCCGCAAAAAAGCCCTCACCGGGCTTGGTGGTCATGAGCTGATAGAGCTTGGTATCCTTCGGGAAGCGGTTCACAAAGGGCACCAGCGAGCCGCCGTATTTGATGAGGCCGCAGCCGGGATCGGCGTTGGTGATGTAGCTCATCTGCTCGTTGGAAATACTCAGGAGCTTGGCCAGCTGGTTCCGGTCGGAAGCCGCCTGATTCAGCATGACGATGAACTCCGAGTTGGAGAGCATGGTGCTGGCCTGCACGGAATCCAGCAGATACTCCACGTTCTGGGTAATGGCCGTGGGGTAAGCATTGCGCTTGCGGAACTGACGCCAGGCGGAGTTGAAGAACTGTGCGGAAAACTCGTTCTCAAACACCACATGAAACTCATCGATAAAGACATGGGTGCGCTTGCCCTTCTTCCAGTTCAGCGTCACACGGTTCAGCATGGTATCGGTGATCACCAGCAGGCCGGTGGGCTTCAGCTGTGCGCCGAGGCCGTGGATATCGAAGACAACCACACGCTTGTCCAGATCCGCATTGCTTTGGTGGCCGAAGATATCCAGAGAGCCGGTGGTGTACAGTTCCAGCGACAGAGCGATCTGCTTGGCCTCCGGCTCCGGCTGCTCCAGCAGCATCTCCCGGAGGGCACCGACGACGATATCCTCATCTGCGATCCCGAAGGGGGGTGCAGAGGGTAGGCGTCGTCCCGGCCTCCGCTGCATTGCGGTAGACGGCGGCAATGCAGCGGTCGATGATGGACTTGTGCTGGGGGCCGACACCCTTCTTGTCGATCTGCTCGATGAGGGACATGACAAACTCGGACTTTACAACGATGGGATTGTTCTCGCCGTAGCCGTCCACCATATACATGGCATTCAGCCGATCCTTGCCGCCTGCGGATACCCGGATGACCGAGCCGAGATTGCCCATGGCCTCTACCAGCGGCGCATACTCGCCTTCGGGATCGCAGATGAGGATATCGTCGTCGGTGTTGAGGATCAGGAAAGCAATCAGCTCCTTGACAGAGAAGGACTTGCCGGAGCCGGGCACGCCCAGCACGAAGGCCGACTGGTTCAGCAGGTTTTCTTTGTTGCAGAGGATCAGGTTATGGGAAATGGCGCTCTCTCCGAAGTAGATGCCGCCGGGATCCCGAATCTCCTGCACTTTGAAGGGAATGAAGACGGCCAGACTTTCGGTCGTCAGGGTGCGGAAGGCGTTGATTTTCCGGCTGCCGATGGGCAGCACCGTGTTGAGACCGTCCAGCTGCTGATACTTCAGCACCGCCATCTGACACATATGCTTGCGGGCTGTGGAGAGGATGGTCTCGGTGTCTGCGTCCAGCTGCTCCTTGGTATCGGCAGTAATAACCATGGTAATTACCGCAAACATCATGCGCTGGTCACGGGTGGTCAGGTCGTCCAGAAACTCTTTGGATTCCTTGCGCTGCAGCTCCATATCATAGGGCACCACAGCGGAGAAATTGTTGTTGCTGTTCTGGCGGCGCTGCCAGTTGGCGATGTTGGTCTCCACGCCCAGCAGACGGTTCTCCACCTCCCGGACGGCTTCATCGGTGGGGATGGGAATCACGTCGATGGAAAGCATCATGTTGCGGTTGAGATCTGTCAGCTCGGCTACCATGCTGTCCTTGATGTAGCTGGCGTAGTCCTTGAGATACAGGACTCTGGCGTAGCGCTCGCCCAGTTTCAGGTAGTCGGCATGCTTTTCGATGCTGTCCGGACAAATGTAATCCCGAAAGCAGTGGCCTTTACGCATATTGTCCTTCAGGTCAAAGGTGAAGGCATTTTCCTCACCGGAGCGATAGAAGTCGTGGAGGATACGCAGGCGCTCCAGTGCCGTCAGCTCTGTACAGCGGGAGCCCAGCGCCGCGAAGTGCTGCACAAGATCTGCCCCAACTCGTGCAAAATAGGCACGGGCTTCCTCAATGTTCTTCTTGGCCACGGTGACGGTGACATACTTCTCCTGCAGGATCCCGTTGGCATCCACGGACTTGTCCAGCAGCATTTTGTTGTATTCCTCCCGGTACTCGTCCAGCCCGTCGGCCTTCAGCGGCATGAGGATGGAGTCTTCAAAGTCCGAACGCTTCAGGTGATGGTTGTTCACCGTGATCTTGGTGGTGGCTCCGCTGTCCAGTGAATTGAGCAGCTCTGAGTAGGTCAGGAACATCCGCTCCTTGTCCTCCCGGCTGGCCACCAGATAGTTGATGTCGGTGAACTTCCAGCTCTTGACGAACTTATTGCCCACAAGAAAAATCCCATCCAGCCAGATGCGGCGGATGGGAATGACGTCCTGCACCTTCCGGGGAACCTTATAGCGCTCCCGGTCTGTGCTCAGGATGGATTTAATGGATCGCATCATGCTTCAGTGCCTCCTTTTCATGGTTTTCGATGACGCCCTTCAGCGCCTCGTAATAGGTGTTCTCGGATTCGAATTTCAGCTCTTTCGGCTCCAGCAGCTCTGAGCGCAGCCATGTCCAGAGGAACTGCTCTGCCGTCATGCCGTGGTAGGTGATGAAGCCCAGCGCTGCAAAGGGAGCCGCGCCCAGAATGCACATCCAGCTGACCGTCTCCGTTCCTACATAGGGCTTCAGGAGAAAGTACAGCAGCACAGCCACTCCCAGCGCTACGGCCGAAAAAAAGAACTGCCGCATGGACAGTCCGAAGAACATGGCTTCTGTGTAGTTGCGAATTTCGCGGTTGATTTTTACTTCCATGCTTTTCCCTCCGCAACATCACCGGTTGCAAGATAAAGAATGCTTTTCCTTGGAATATAGGCGGAACCCAGAAGCAGGTCATTGACCGTCAGAATATCATTTTCTTCCATTCGCTTGAACATTCCGACTAAGCCTTTGTTAGTAGGAAGGTCATACGGTTCGGACGCTTGAATCACCTCGCCGTTCAGAAGATGAATATTGTAAATCTGATAAAACATTAAGACATACCCCTTTCCTTGTCATCAAATTCTTTCGCCTGCCGAATTTCTTCCACGCAGACACATTTATCAGCAAAGCAAATCACTTTGCGTTTTTGCTTCACGGCGTACTCCTTACAGCCCCATCATTTCTCTTACGATCCGGTCTGCCATCTTCACGGAACCCACCAGAATCAGCATATTGAAAATCAGCTCGCCGATATAGCTCCATACCATGCTGGCTGCCGCCGCATTCGGATCTACCACAGGCGAGCTGGACGCAAACACCGAGAAAATAATGCAGGCCAGCACGATGATGGCTCCCTCCAGGCAGACGCCTGCGTAGCTTTTGAGAAAACTCTTGCCCACATTCTGCGTCGGTTCTCCGGCAAAGGTGGACAGGGGGATGGGCGAGATGGCCGTGTACATGTAGAGCTTGAAAAACCGGCCATAAACCGACAGGATCATCACAAAGCTCAGCACCCAGATGAACAGCCCGCCGATGAGCGTCACTGCCCAGAGCGGGATCGACTCGAAGAAGCCGCAGTCCTCAATGGCCGTCACGATCTCTGCCGGTAATACCGTTTCCGCTGCGCCGCCGAAGCCTGCTGCATTCATGATGGTGCTGATAACGCCCTGAATAATCTCCAGAAATGCCAGCATCAGCTCCATGCCGTAGGTGATGACGCCCTTGGCGATAGCGAAGCGGACAAACAGCTTCACGGCATGCTCTGGCTTTTTCACCTCCGCAAAGCTGCCGCAGGTCCGCATGACGCCGACGACAAAAAAGAGCACCAGCAGTGCATAGCCGATGGCCTGCAGCGCCCCGTGTACACTGACGATCACGGACCAGATGGAGCCGCCCTTGAAGGCCTGCGGCGACTGGGTGATGAGCGTCCAGATCTCCGCCAGCTTTTCATTCCAGACTTCCAGTGCGTTCTCCAGATTCTGTACGACCCAGTTATCCGACATAGTTGCACCTCCCTCCGGGGCGGCCTCTCACAAGGAGACCGCCCCGTGTTTTCAGATAACCGGTCAACCTACGATCAGATCCAGAATTTCCTTGGCAAAGGTGATTACAATGCCGCCTGCAAGCGTCAGAAAGCCGTTGCTGCGCTGGCTGGGGTCATGGCTCTGAAAGGACATACCGACCTGCACCACACCCCAGCCCAGAATGATCAGGCCGACGGCACGGATCAGGCCGAAGATGAAGCTGCTCAGGTTATTGACCACCTCGATGGGGTCACCGGCGGCAAAGGCCGGAACGGCGAAGCAGAGCATCAGCGCCACGCACAGCACCGTGCAGGCATAGAGCCGGAAGCCCTTTTTGACCTTGTTGGGTGTCTCGATTTTATTGGTTTTCTTGTTCATGCTTTTTCTCCTCCATTTTCTTGTGTAGTAGTTCTTCGAACTCCTCCTCGCTGAAGAAGAGGTACTCCTCGTCACTGACCGGTTTCATACCGGCCTTTTTCAGCAGGCGCTCATCGATGGACAGCGCTGCAATGCTGATGAGATCCTCGCCGTGCCGGTAGGGCTCGGCTCCTCCATCGGTGGTGAGGGCAATGTTGGGATGCTTCAGAATGTCGTACTTGAAATCCTCCAGCGGACGTTCCCCGCGAATAAAAAGAAGCGCATACCGGTTATCCAGCATGCGCACCTCATCAGGGGTCATCAGCTCCCGGCCCGCCAACTGCCAGTTGGTGGAGTAGCTGCCGTTGCGTCCCTTCGACCGTCCATAGGTATTGGTGTCAATGGTTTCCTTGCCGAGAAGCTTGGATACATATTCGTGGGTGGATTGCTCGTTGCCGCCGAGATAGAGAAATTCATCGCAGTTGCCGACGATGGACTCCCATTGCTTTTCAAACAGCGCCTTCAGCTGGGCGAGGTTCTGGATGATGATACTGACACTGATTTCCCGGGAGCGCATGGTGGACAGCAGCTTGTCAAATTCATCGGGCAATGCGACGTTAGTAACACCCCCATAAAGATGACATCGGGGCAAAAGAAAAGTGCCGCCCGATGGGAGCAGCACTTTACAGGCTGAAAAGGAATTAAGCGGACACAGGCTCGTCATTCTGCACCTCCTCCTTGACGGCGGCGATCCGCTTTTCCATTTTGACTTTTTCCCGCTTCTTTGCGGCGTTCATCACCTCACCGTGCTTGTAATAGGTGGTCGAGCCGTAGTCCACCAGCTTGATTACCCCGATATAGCGGTAGTACACATCAAGCTGCTGGCGCATTACACCGTCCACGGCTCTCGGCTCATAGACCACGATCTTCTCCACCAGCATATTGAGGATTTCTGGCGTCAGCTCGGATATATCGCCGTACCGCTCCAAAAGGTCTGCGAAATGCTCTGCATCCGAACGAATTTCCCGAACAGCGGCAGTCTCGCCTTGCAGCTTTTCCTTTTCGGCAAGGATGCTTTCCTGCTCCTGCTGATATTTGCCCAGCAGACGGACGAAGTTGGTTTCGTTGACCTTGCCGGAGATGCTGTCCTCATAGAGCTTGTCTATCAGCCGGTTTACATCCTCCAGCCGCTTGCAGACCCGCTTGTATTGCGTTTCCTTGGTGGTCAGCGTTTTGCCCTCGCTCTTTGCCTTGCCCTTTATCAGCAGGTCGATAAGACGGGCTTTGTTCTTAGTCACGGCAGAAAACAGCTCCTGAATATCTGCCAGCATTGCCGCCGTCAGATCTTCCTCGAAAATCTTGTGCTGGGTGCATTTGTGACTGCCATAGGTGGCATAAGTTCCGCAGACATAGATCATATGCCCGCTGTTTGAGCCGTATTTTCTGCGGCTGAGTGCCTTGCCGCAGTCTGCGCATTTGAGCAATCCTGAAAAGATATTCAAATCGCCGGTCAGCGTCTTTCGGTATTCTCTGCGCTTGACGGCGATCAGCTCGTTTGCCCGTTCCCAAATCTCTCTGGAAACAATGGCCTCGTGTGTGTTTTCCACCGTGATCCACTCCTTTTCATCCGTTTTGAAGTGCTGCTTGGTCTTGAAAATCGTGTCCGATTTGCAGAGAACACAGTCCCCGCAGTACACACGGTTGCGGATCAGCAGCCGAAGCGTATCCGGTCGCCAGATATACTTGGAATCCTCATCGGGGAACATATGGGACTTGTCCTCGACCCCTCGGATGTGCTGATACCACGACGGCACCGGCACCTTGGTTTCCCGCAGATAATCCCGAATGCGGTAATTGCCCCAGCCCTTGAGCACAAGGTCATAGATCTTCGCTACGATCGGTGCGGTTTCGGGGTCGGGGATCAGGTGGTTATGGTCATTCGGGTCTTTGAGATACCCGAACGGTGCGGCTTTGGCGTGATACTTGCCATCCTTTGCCCTCGCACGAAAGGCTGCCTTGATCTTCCTTGAAGTATCTCGGCTGTAAAACTCGTTGATGACATTTTTCAGCGCCGCATAATCGGTCGTGTGGCTGTTGACGGTATCAATGCCATCGTTCAGAGCGATAAACCGCACCTTCTTGGACGGGAAGTAAATCTCCTGATACTGCCCGACAACGATATGGTCACGCCCGAAACGGCTCAGGTCCTTGACCACGACCACGCCGATCTTACCGACAGCCACATCATCGATCATCCGCTGAAAGCTCGGCCGTTCAAAGTTCAGCCCCGAATACCCGTCATCCACATAAATTTCATAGGGCAAAAGCCCGTTTTCCTGTGCGTAGCGGACGAGCATCGACTTTTGCGTTTCGATGGAAAGGCTCTCGCCCTGCCGCTCATCGTCCTTTGACAGCCTGCAATACAGGGCTGTTGTTTTAAGCTGCTGTGTCATCCTTATTTCCTCCTGAAATCATCTTGATACCGTCATTGTAATGCGGGTTTGCGGGATTTACGAATGTGTCGGCAGATGACTTCGCTCTGCTCCTGTTATCAAAGATCCAGCCGTAAACCTCTGCCGCAAGCTCCTCCAACGGCTTTTCCCCTACGGGAATACGCTGAATATCGATCAGCGGTCGGTTGCTTTTTCTCATTATCTGCGCCTCCTTTGCGTAAAAAAACAGCCGTCATCGGCTGTCCCTGTTTCTCTGTCGTTTCAGGTACAGAGCGTAATGCTCCAATGCCTTGACGATATATTCTTCCATCTGCCGGTAGGTGGTTTCCGGCTTGAAGTACCGCCGCACTCTGTCCGTCGGTATCTTCAATATCTCCACCTGATTGCCCTTGACTTCGGTCATAATTTCAAATATCCTGTCCATCGTCAGCAAGCCGTCACCGCTCAGCTTTCGAAGCCTGACCGCCTGAGAAAGAGAGGGGGTGCAGTCCTCACTTTCAATGGTTTCCAGCAACTCCTGCTGTTCTTCGGGCAGTAAATAGGAAAGCTCCACAGCCGGAGTTAGGGCAATGCGCCGCTCATCCACCATATCCAAAAGCGGCTTTTCCAAATAGGTCAGGCGGATATATCGCTGCACCTGTGTGCGGCTGTCAGAAGCGGAATCGGCTATCTGCTGCACGGAGGTCTGCTTCTGCCCAAGTTGGGCAGAAGTTTTCCCTTGGTGCTTCATTGCTTCCAGCTTCATCCTGTAGGCAAAGCCCTTTTCAGAGGGCAGAAGTCCCTCTCGCTGGAGGTTGGCGTCTACCATAAAAATGACCGCTTCCTCCCGTGTCAGCTCACGAACGATGGCAGGGACGGCTTCAAGCCCTACCTTATGAGCGGCATAGACCCGTCTGTGTCCCGACAGGATCTCATATTTCTCTCCCATCGGGCGGACGGCGATCGGTATCAGAATGCCGCTTTCCTTTATGCTCTCAGTCAGCATTTCCATTGCGGTATCGTGCTGCACCCGAAAAGGGTTATCCGCAAAGGGAACGCAGTCAGAGAGCCGAATCGTTGTCATATCCATTATCTTTCCCATCCTTTCGCTTTTCGTTTTCTCGCTTCCTTTTCCTGCTGCGCCAACTGCTGCAACACTTCAGACGGTATCTTCGAAATCACCCGTTCAAGCTCCCGCTGCTTTTGATTCAGCTCATATATTTTGCGGTTGGCCTCCTTCAGCTCCTGCTCCTGTGCGTAGTTCCTGCTGCGGTAGCCGGAAACAATGTCACGCTCGCTGTCCAGCTCACGCTCCAAATAGGCGATGTGCTTATCGGTGCTTTGAAGCTGCACCTTGAGCTGCGCCATTTCCGGCGCATACCTGCCGATAAGGGCAATGGCAGCATCCTTCTTCTTGGCGTTGTTCAGCAGCCCGATGTCATTGATCGCACCGCAGATCTCGCCGTAATGGTCGTAAAGTTCACCGGCGACCTTGAACATAAAGGGCGGGATATGCTTTCGGTGCGTGAGCCTTGCCGGTGTTCCTCTGGTGATGTCGGGGTACTTTTCGTGCATATACGCATAGAATTTGTCCTGCCAATTCACCAGTCCCTTCGGCCCGCCGATGATCTCCTTGGAGGACAGTCTGCCTTTTTTCGTGATGGGGACAAAGCAAAGGTGCATATGGGGAGTTGCCTCATCCAAATGCACCACGGCCGAAATGATATTCTCTTTTCCGAAGCTGTCCTCAAAGAAGCGGTAGGCATAATCGAAATATTTCCTCTGCTCCTCAACGGTTTTTCCTTTCAGCCAGTCCGGTGTGCCGCCCACAAAGCAGTCCTGCATGACCACGCTGTCCTTCCGGCGTTTTGCTCCGACAGCCTCGATCCTGTCCAAGACCGCCTTGCGGTATTTTGACGGCGGATCAACGATGTGATAGTTCTGATGTGTCCTCGACGGGTCTATGTCGGGGTTGCTTTTGTACTCGGCTTTCAGTCGCTCGTGGTGATTGCCTATTCTGCCAACCGAGCCGAGCTTGCGCTTTTCGATGCGCATAATCGCATAATTTGCCACGGTGAAAATCTCCTTTCTTCTGTTTCCAAGGAAGGATGTAAGAATGCACAATGTATCGTTGCGGCATCCCGACCTTCCTTTTTCGGGTGGTTCTTCTATCGGGGATTGGCGGGGGGACGGAGGTGCGTCAGTACACAGCAAGCTGCCTTGTGAAGATGCCGTTTTGCTTTGTTCGCTGCCTCGCTCACAAACCAAACCGCCATCCGCCGTCAGTGTGTGCTGCTCGCTTTCAGGCGGCTCGCAGCACAACTGCCGACGCACCGGAAAAATCTCTGATTTTTCCTTCCGGCGAGCTTGTTGTGTAACCCACTACACCTTGCAAACAAGGTGGTGGGCAAGGCGTTCCCCCTTGACCCCCTAAAGCGGC
>OQVT01002909.1_pt1 | contig 11015 bp, 11 predicted proteins | sample 1691561 | NCBI WGS metagenome assembly OQVT01 (sample SAMN03418260, study PRJEB22391) | human gut metagenome | biome: human-gut; feature: organic feature; material: feces | host: Homo sapiens | place: Tanzania | collected 2013-01
AGCTCGAAGGAGCTCTTTTTCCTTTTTTATAATAGTATCATTATGGTATAATAGAGACATTAAAATCGGAATTTGTAGAATAGAGGAATTATGATGTTTGATAAGCACAAAAGGGAATCCTTGCTATTGCGGGACTTATTAAAGAAATTGATAATTATTGTGATAGGTTCCATTGTTGCAGCCTATGGCATTACACTTGCACTGTATGCAGGATTTGGTGGCGCCACGCTCGCAGTGCTATGGCAGGGTATCGCTGAAACGTTTCACTTGAGCATCGGTATGGCATCTTTTGTTGTAGCAGTGGGGATGATTTTGTTTGCATTAATTTACGATAAAAGTCAAATCCATATTGGGACGGTGCTATATCAAATTGTATACAGCACCTGTGTAGATGTATTTGCCACCTGCCATGTCTACAGTACATATCGATGGTTCAACTTCTTTATCATGTTGCTGGGTGTTATTTTGTTTGCTGTCGGGACCGGACTATATGCGTCTGCCTCACTTGGTCGTGGCTCTTATGAAGCAGTTACTTTTGCCTTGGCAGAAAAGAACAACTGGCAAGTTAAAATTGTTCGAATAGCATTAGATATTCTGGTTGTGATAATAGGTGTTTTGCAGTCGGTGGAGCAAAGTATACAGAGGATTTGAAGCGGTTTCATCAGTTACAGGACGAATATCTGCTGATTGTAAATAATGACATCAAAAGTGTTGTGGAGCTTGTGGATTTCATAGGTGAGCAGGAAGAAAAGATCCAGCAGATTGAGGACAGACAGCAGGAGATATACAGAGAAAGCTCAAGCCGGAAACGGAATATTAAGAACGAGGAGCAGTATCGTGAGTATCAGATATGGCATGTGGGAGTGCAGGAAGAACTGGACGAATTGAAGCAGGAGAAAAGAGAGATTAAGAGACAGATACAGCTTGCTGATGGCATTATAAAAGAAGATTTGTATACGGCTTATTATGCGGTGACAGAGAATGAGGAGATTGTTGCTGACAGGGAGATTGAGATACCGGGGATGGAAGATGAGGCTGTGTTTGAGAAAGATGTGGCTGTTGAGCCGAGGACGAATGTTGATGTAATGAATCCAGACAATAATCAGAATGAAATAGGAAGACAGAAAGAGCAAGCTGATAGTGCGAGAAAACAACAGACTGATTTAGAGGGCATAGGAATTTCAGAAACCCATAATCTATCTGATACGAATGTGGCAAGAGTTGGCGAAAGTATTGCTGATGTAACAGGTAAAAGTGAATTGGTGGAAACTAGAGAAACTGAATCTGTGGACAAAGCTGGCTGGATTGTCAGGAGAATATCAGAGCTTGGTGGTTATGAGAATGTCAGTGATTATGTTAAGGCAGATATATTCGAGTTTGATATTGCTGATGTAAGTGGAAGCATAAGGCTGTTCTCGGATGTGATGAAAAGACTTGGAATAGGGCTGGATGGTGACGGGCTTTATGAAGAGTTTCAGAGCATTTATGATGAAAGCGTTAGTAGAAATGTTGATAAAGAAAAGGTAGAAGATAAGCTGTGGAATAGGGGCAGAGGGAGATAATGTCTCTGCATTTTTATGAATAATATTTTTGTGGGGAAAAGTGAAATTTAAAATATAGTCAAATGTTACTTGACGATTGCCAAATGGATAAATTAATTGAGGATTGCAATTTTAAATTGACCAAACAATAAAATTGAGATATACTATTATAAGTTATACTAAGGCAAGAATTGACTTTAGAAATGGAGGGTTAATTGATGGCTATTAGCTATAGAAAACTTTGGAAACTTCTTATAGATAAAGATATGAAAAAAAAAGACCTTCGCTTATCTTCTGGGATTAGTACAAATGCATTAGCTAAATTAGGAAAAAATGAAAGAGTAACAACGGATGTAATTGATAAAGTATGTTGTGCACTTAACTGCGATGTTGGAGATATGATGGAGATTATAGCGGATGAAGACAATACGAATGGAGGACATCATGATGAACATTGATTTTCTCAAAAAGTATGTGACGAACGGAATATGGGAGACAGAAGATCTCAGAGCATATAAGACAGATCTTTTACTTATGGCACAGCAAGGACAAAAGAAATTTAAACCTCTAAAAAAAGAAATGTATTCGGGAAACAAAATACAGATTATAGATTTTTTTAGTGGCGCAGGAGGAACTTCACTTGGATTTTCTGCGGTTAATGATATTATACCCATATTTGATTTTTTGCCTAAGGCTTCGGAAACACCATCCGAAGAGGTTTGGACATGAATATTTGTAAAATTAAATTAATATGTCAGAAATGAAAAAAGGTTTGTTAACAGTGGTGCTGTCAGTATTGTTCAGCGTGCTGGCGGCATACGGTGTTGTCAAGGCGGCCACCGTGAATGAGGGAGACAATGTGACAAGAACAGAGAACGGAACAGTCACAAAGACTGTCAATCTGGCACAGTCGGACTATCCGGATCTGACTTACGCAGCGGAGGCCGCGGTCGATGCTGTTGTTTATGTGGAGGTGACGGTGACCCAGCAGTATCAGATGACGGATCCGTTCTTCCGTTTCTTCTTCGGTGATGAAGGCCCTCAGACAAGAGAGCAGCAGGGAAGCGGCTCTGGAGTGATCATCCGTCCTGACGGCTACATCGTGACCAACAACCACGTGGTCGCCAACGCGACGAAGGTACAGGTCACCCTGAATAACAACAAGGTATATGACGCCAAGGTCATCGGTACTGACCCGGCTACGGATGTCGCTTTGATAAAGATTGACGCTCAGGGACTTCCGACGCTTCCGTTCGGGGATTCCGACCAGTTGAGGCTCGGTGAGTGGGTTCTGGCTGTCGGCAGTCCTCTCGGCTACCAGCTCAGGTCCACCATCACGGCCGGCATTGTCAGCGCCAAGGGACGTTCGATGGCGCACGATCCTCGTGAGAGAAACAATGGCGGAATCCAGATCGAGTCCTTCATCCAGACCGACGCGGCTGTCAACCCTGGCAACTCCGGTGGAGCGTTGGTCAACAAGACCGGCGAACTGGTCGGCATCAACACCGCTATTGTTTCACAGACGGGAGCATATTCGGGATATTCATTCGCTGTGCCGGTGAATATTGTGAAGAAGGTTGTAGAAGACTTGATTGACTTTGGGTCAGTGAAGAGAGCCGTTCTTGGAATCGCTATGTCTGATCTCAGCGAAGGTCTTGCCAAGAATCTGAAATATGATTCTGTCGATGATATGTTGAAAAAATTGAAACTTTCTTCTCCGGAAGGCGTATATATCAGAGAGGTTGCGAAAGGCAGCTCCGCTGACAAGGCCGGAATGAAGGAAGGTGATGTGATTGTGGCCATTGACGGAACCGATGTGAAGAGTGGCTCCGCAGTTCAGGTCAAGGTCAATACCTTCCACCCGGGTGACAAGGCTAAGGTCAAGATCATCCGTGACGGCAAGGAGAAGGAACTTGAGGTCACATTCCAGGGCAGCAGCACCGAGAACGGTACTGTGGTCGGTGACGGAGAGATCGCTTTCTTCGGCACGACTCTTAAGGAGGCTTCCAAGGAGACTCTTGCGAAGTTCGGTCTGAAGAAAGGTGTCGAGGTCACATCCGTCGGAAGCGGCAAGATGCTTGAGGCAGGCGCTTCGGATGGAATGGTCATCACCTACGTCAACGATCAGCCGGTCGGCACACCTCAGGATGTTTTGAACATCGCCAAGTCCGCAAAGAGGGCGGTTTATATCGAAGGTGTCACAGCCAACGGTAGAAAAGCCTTCTTCGGATTCAGTAAAGAGTAATTGATGAAGGTTATAGGATAGTGTTTCCCTGACGGAAACGGCTCCGCGCCTTCCGTCAGGGAAATTTGTGTATTACAAGATATGAGGCAATTAAAGATTACAAAGTCAATCACCAACCGCGAGAGCGCGTCCCTGGACAAGTACCTCCAGGAGATCGGCCGCGAGGAGTTGGTGTCTCCGGAAGAGGAGGTAGAGCTTTCCCAGAGAATCCGCAAGGGTGACCAGAAAGCTTTGGAGAAACTCACAAGGGCCAACCTTAGATTCGTGGTTTCTGTTGCGAAGCAGTATCAGAATCAGGGGCTTAGCCTTCCGGATTTGATTAATGAGGGTAACCTCGGCCTGATCAAGGCCGCCGAGAAATTCGACGAGACAAGAGGCTTCAAGTTCATTTCATACGCTGTGTGGTGGATCCGTCAGTCAATCCTTCAGGCTCTCGCCGAGCAGTCCAGGATCGTCAGGCTTCCGCTCAACCAGGTAGGATCCTTGAACAAGATCAACAAGGCCCTCTCACAGTTCGAGCAGAAGAACGAGAGAAGCCCTTCCAATGAGGAACTCTCCGAGATGATAGACATCCCGCAGGACAAGATCTCCGACACCCTCAGGGTGTCCGGAAGGCATGTGTCTGTGGACGCCCCGTTCGTAGAGGGCGAGGACAACAGCCTTCTGGATGTGATTCCTAACGACGACTCGCCGATGGCCGACAGAGGCCTTGTGAACGAGTCCCTCAGCACCGAGATCGAAAGGTCTCTCCAGATCCTGACGACCCGTGAGCGCGAGATCATCAAGTCGTTCTTCGGCATCGGCTGTCAGGAGATGACCCTTGAGGAGATCGGCGAGAGGCTTGACCTCACAAGAGAGAGAGTCCGCCAGATCAAGGAGAAGGCGATCCGCAAGCTAAAGAAACCATCCGCAAGCAAACTTCTTAAAACCTATCTCGGTTAATGACCCCGGAACTTTTTATCGCCTCTAAGGCTTCAGAAGCCATCAAGGCACTCTATAACGCCGACATCGAACCGTCGGCGCTTCAGGTCTCCGTCACAAGGAAGGAATTCACCGGAGACTTCACGCTCGTCGTCTTCCCGCTCCTGCGTCTGTCGCACTCCACTCCGGAGAACACGGGCAACGCCATCGGAGAATGGCTGAAGGCGAACGTACCGGAAATCTCTGAATATAACTGCGTCAAAGGTTTCCTTAACCTTCTGTTCTCCAATCTCTTCTGGAACGAACTTTTCGGAGAGATCGTTGAGGACAAGGACTTCGGTGACCTGCCGACGACCGGCAAGAACATCATGGTCGAGTTCTCGTCGCCGAACACCAACAAGCCTCTGCACCTCGGCCACATCAGGAACAACCTTCTGGGTGACTCGGTGTCAAGGCTTCTGAAGGCCAGCGGCAACAACGTGATCAAGACCACCCTTGTCAACGACAGGGGAGTGCACATCTGCAAGTCCATGCTTGCATGGCTGAAGGTCGGCAACGGCGCGACTCCGGAGTCCACGGGGATTAAGGGCGACCATCTTGTCGGGGATATGTACGTGGCTTTCAACGACATCTACAAGAAGGAAGTCGAGGAGTTGATTGCCGGGGGAATGGACGAGGAGACCGCCAAGAAGGAGGCCCCTTGCCTCAAGGAAGCCCACGAGATGCTCCAAAAATGGGAGGCCGGCGACAAGGAGGTCCGCGACCTTTGGGCCAGGATGAACGGCTGGGTGCTCAAGGGCTTCGACGAGTCCTACAAGGCTCTCGGAATCACTTTCGACAAGGTTTACTACGAGTCCCAGACCTATCTTCTCGGTAAGGAGTTGGTTCAGAAGGGACTGGATATGGGCGTGTTCGTGAAGGATCCGGACGGCTCCGTCTGGTGCGACCTCACGGCCGACGGACTTGACAGGAAACTGCTCATCCGTTCTGACGGAACGTCGGTTTACATCACCCAGGATCTGGGAACGGCCGAAAGGCGTTTCGCTGAATATCACCTTGACTCTCACGTCTATGTGGTCGGCAACGAGCAGAACTACCACTTCCAGGTGTTGAAACTGATCCTCAAGAAGTTGGGATTCGAATGGTCCGACAACATATTCCATCTTTCCTACGGAATGGTCGAGCTGCCTGAGGGCAAGATGAAATCCCGTGAGGGAACAGTTGTGGATGCCGATGACCTTATCCAGAAGATGTACGAGGAGGCCCGCGCGACCTCTGACGAGTCCGGAAAGCTGGCCGACATGAGCGAGGAGGACAAGGCAAAGCTCTATCACATGATAGGTCTCGGCGCCCTTAAGTACTTCATCATCAAAGTTGATCCGAAGAAAACGATGCTCTTCAACCCGAAGGAGTCCATTGACTTCAACGGCAACACCGGTCCGTTCATCCAGTACACCCACGCCCGCATCCGCTCCATCCTGCGCAAGGCCGCGGAGAAGGGCATTGAATATGCCGCCTCTCCTCTGCCAAAGGTCGAGCTCAGTGCCAAGGAGATCAGACTCATAAAGTTGCTGAACACCTTCCCGGCCAAGATAGCCGAAGGCGCGCAGGCATATTCACCGGCCGTCATCGCCAACTATGCCTACGACCTCGCCAAGGAGTTCAACCAGTACTATCACGACACTCCGATCCTGAAGGAGGAGAACGAGGATGTGCTCAAGATGCGTCTGGTGCTGATCGACACGCTTTCCGCTGTCCTTCGCAAGGCGATGGGCATCCTCGGAATCGAACTGCCTGAAAGAATGTAGGAATATTTCCGATGTCCGAAACGGATTATATGTTCCCGACCTCCAAAAAGGAGGTTGAAGCCTTAGGGTGGGACTACATCGACATCATCCTTTTCACGGGTGATGCCTTTGTGGACCACCCTTCTTTCGGCACGGCCTGCATAGCCCGCTGGCTTCAGCATTTCGGCTACCGGGTCGCTGTCGTTCCGCAGCCTAACTGGAGGGATGACCTCAGGGATTTTAAGAAGTTAGGCGCTCCGAGGCTCTATTTCGGAGTGAACGCCGGTGCTATGGATTCGATGGTGAACCATTACACTGCCGGCAAGCGTCTCCGTCACGATGATGCCTACACGCCGGAAGGCAAGGCCGGACAGAGGCCGGATTATGCGGTCAGTGTCTATACGAACATATTAAAAAAACTCTATCCCGATGTTCCGGTCATCATCGGGGGAGTCGAGGCTTCGCTCCGTCGGCTTACCCATTATGACTATTGGAAAGATGAACTTGTTCCGTCCATATTGCAGTGGTGCAAGGCTGACTACCTTTGCTACGGGATGGGGGAGAAGCCGATGATCGAGCTGACGAGAGCCATAGAGGCGCAGAGGAATATTCATGAGATCCATCGGATTCCGCAGATCGCGTTCCGTATGAGCGGGAAGTGGAAGGTCAAGGATCCGCTGGTGCTTCATTCCTTCGAGGTGTGCAAGAGGGACAGGACGGCGTTCGCCGAGAATTTCCATCTGATTGAGACTCATGCGAACATGATGCATCCGGCGACCATCGTCGAGCCTGTGGGTGACGGCTATGTGCAGATCAATCCGCCATATTCACCGTCCACGACCGAGGAGATGGACTCGTTTTGGGATCTGCCTTTCACCAAGTTGCCGCATCCGCGCTACAAGGGGAAGAGGATTCCGGCCTACGACATGATCAAGGACTCCATCATCACGCACCGTGGTTGCTTCGGAGGGTGTAATTTCTGCACCATCGCCGCGCATCAGGGGAAGTTCATCCAGTCCCGTTCGCAGGAGTCCATAGTCGCTGAGGTTAAGAAATTGGCCAAGATGCCAGGCTTTGCGGGGAATATCTCCGATCTCGGGGCCCCTACGGCCAATATGTATATGATGCGTGGCAAGAACCCGGACCTTTGCGACAAATGCCGCAGGAAATCCTGTCTGTTTCCGGCTCCGTGTCCGAATATGAACCGCTCTCACAAACAGGTGCTTGAGTTGTACCGGAAGGTCGATGCCGTGCCGGGAATACGCCATTCCTACATCGGCAGCGGGATCCGTTACGATTTGTTCCTCGATGAGAAAGGCTTTGTGGACGAGACATCCAAGCCTTACCTCAAGACTTTGATTCTTGACCACACTTCCGGCCGAATGAAGGTGGCTCCGGAACATACCGAGGACAAGGTGCTCCAGTACATCGCCAAGCCGTCTTTCAAGCTCTTTGAGAGATTGCGCTATGAGTTCGACAAGATCTGCGCCCAGAACGGACGGCGCACCGGAATCGTTCCATATTTCATCTCCTCGCACCCAGGCTGCACGATGAAGGATATGGAGAACCTGTCCAAAAATCCTGCTTTGAAAGGAATATATATGGATCAGGTGCAGGATTTCACACCGACTCCGATGACCACCTCATCCGTGATGTACTACACCGGAATCGATCCTCGAACGATGAAGCCGGTCTTTGTGGAGCGTGATCCGGAGAAGAAGAAGAGGCAGAAATCATTTTTTTTCAGAAAATAGTTCGCGGATTGCTTCTCAATTCGGAAAAATGTCTTAATATTGCACCCGAAAACTTTATTTGGTTTATATGAGTATGGCACCAGATCAGAAGAAAAGACACGTGGTAAGCTACGAGAATATGTCCGAAGCGCTTGCCGCAGCGTTCAATGAGAAATATCCAAGAGGTTTCAGTGACTATCTCCCTGACCTTGTCAAGTATCCAAAACCTGACGGCACCAGTTTCTATGCTGTTACCGTCGAGACGGATGATTCCATCAACCTTGTGAAGATCAAGGTGAAAACCGATGATGCCGAGGCTCTTGAGAGATGGCTTGAGGGAGAGGAGGACGCCGAGAACGAGGATGTTGCAGGATCTTCAGCTGACGCACCGGCCGACACCACCCTTCCGGATGACAACATCTCTCAATACGGCGGAGATGACGATTCCGCTGAATAGTCAGGAATATAGTTTATAACAATTTAAGGCCTGGATTCCAGTAGGATTTCAGGCCATTTCTGTATCCTTTCCCTTATCATCTCTTCCCATTCTCGCCAGGCGTGTTTCCCCATTAAAACCGCCCGTGGAGGATTTACACGTCCGCCACAAGCGTTTTTCACTATTAATCACGCTCGTAGCGTGCAAATCATTCTTCCACAGGCGCCCTTCGCCGTTAATCTTGCTTCTGGAGAACCGCTTTAGCGATACGTTTGATCATCCAAAGAGCTTTTTCAATATGTCGTACTCAATCCGCACTTTTCTTGAAATCCTTTTTGTGTCAAGTCTGTATTTCTTTTTGAGAACGATAGCCAATCGGCATCTATCATCTACTCCTAAATCTAAAATTGAATCAACCTTATATTCATCCTTTATGAGTTTCTTGATGATCATATTCACCTCCTCTTCGGACAGATTGACACTCTCTCCAAGGCCTTCCGAAATATTAACGTAAGCATCTATGTCCCTTATTATCCTGTGGCAATAGTTCCAAGATGACTTCAGAACTTTGTCAACCTTGCCTTTGACCACATATGATTCAGGAAGAATAAAGCCTAACTCCCTGTTAAAATAGTATCGGTCAGGAAGTTTGATCCTTGTCTTGAATGTGTCTCTGCAAAACTTATCGGTAAGATCCTTGATCTGGACTTTGTCAAACAATCTGTTTATCTCGCTGAAAACCAAATTCCCGGATCCCCAAAGATAGCCTGATGCTGTCAGGTTCGAGCAGGCCTTGAACGGATTCCTTGCGATATAGACAATCGTGTCGGCAAGTTGTCTTTCGTCCTCTACTCGTACAAGCTTGAATCCATAATTTTCGGGAAGAGGTTTATGACCATCTGCGACAAGTCTGGCATTGAGACGCTTTTTGACGTAAAAGAAGAAGTTGACAAGGTCGTTTCCAGTCGCCGACGCGAGAATATGTCCGTGATTGACCATCAGGTTGAAGATAAGGATTGATATCTTGTGAATATACTGTCCTATCGCAATAATGTTCATTCCATTGGCGTACTCTTCCTCATCATTGAACAGTTGCCCAGTCTCAATAGCGTCGAACACCATATGGTAGTACCACTTGGGCAATGTTCGATACTCTTTCCAAAGTTCATTGCGTTGCTTCTTGTTCATACTTTTTTTCGTCTAAAATAACACTTTGTTCATTATCTAATATTCAGAAACATAAATATTTACATAAAGAAACATAAGTTTGTGTTTCTTTAGTGTCCACGACCTTAAAAATATTTGTTTTCATTATTGAGTATCATTGTTTTGCACGATATTTTCCACACAAGAGCGTATCGGCAAGTTTGTCGGATCAATAATGCTTCTTCTACGGGCGTATTTTTGTGGAAATTCCGCTTTTAGAGGGACAATTATCACTTCTCAAGCGTCTTTCGGTCCTCATCCCGCTTTTAGAGTGTGGAGTTTCTTCACAGTATGAATTTATCTGATTATGATTTATGTGTGGGGTGTTTTCGTTATTTTTGTGTCCGGAAAAATGTAATGATGTTGAATTATCTTCATAAGATATTGGAAAAAGCACTTCTTTTGGTGCTTGCCTTTGGCGTTGTAGCATGCTCAGAAGGCATTACAATCACTGATTTGAGGAATGGGGACCTGTTGTTCGTGGTCAATGGCCAAGGGAACAACATCACGGATGTGACGGACGGGGTGGATGGACTTGGAATCGATCATATCGCGGTTTTCTCAGACGGGAACGTCCTTGAGGCTATTCCGGAATATGGAGTTGTGGAAAACCCGTTGGACAGTTTTCTGGTCCGATTGAGTGATAGGGAGTCAGTGCTTGTGGGGAGGATTGAAGGGGTGGACGTTGAAGAGAGTGTGGCGAATGCGAGAAAGTTCCTCGGAAGGCCCTACGATGACATATTTATGCCGAGTGACAGCGCGATCTATTGTTCGGAACTCGTGCAGAAGTCGTTTGTTTTCAAAGACAGGTTAAAAGAACGTGACCATAATGTGAAAGGAATGGCGGTGGTGCGTGATGATGTGAAAGATATGAATCCGAAAGTAACAGGGAGCGGGGCTAAGCATTTTGTTTTCGGCACGATTCCGATGTCCTTTCACGACAGCGCCGGAAGGGTGACTGAATTCTGGACAAAATTCTATGAGGTGCGTGGGTTGACGGTTCCTGAGGGAGAGCCAGGGACGAACCCCGGCCAGCTTTCCCGTGACCCTAATGTCAGGATTCTTGGTTATTTACAGTAATTTCGCCAGATTGTCGTAGTACTGCTTGCTGACCGGAATATGCCCGATCCCATCCCGGATGAACTC
>OQVT01002910.1_pt1 | contig 11012 bp, 11 predicted proteins | sample 1691561 | NCBI WGS metagenome assembly OQVT01 (sample SAMN03418260, study PRJEB22391) | human gut metagenome | biome: human-gut; feature: organic feature; material: feces | host: Homo sapiens | place: Tanzania | collected 2013-01
AGGAGGTGCGGGCCGCTTGCTGGAACTGCTCTTTCAGGGCTTTATCGAATGGATCATATGGATTGTCAGTTGTTGTTAACATACATGTTCTACTCATTTACTTCTTCTCCTTTCATTTAAGATAATTAGAAACAGATGAAGCCGAAATTCCTAAAGCTTCTGCAATTTCTGCATTAGATTTTCCTTGATTACTCAAAGACTTAATTCTATTAATTTGTGCTTGACCAATTTCTTTATTAGTTTTAGGCATTGCTTTCTGTCTAAGAACATCGATGTCAGCATTGTTAATTATTGAATTAAGTTTCGTTGCACTAATTGCACCAGCTTGAATGGCTTCCCATTCCTTATCTGTTATCTCAATTTTTTGTTTCTTTGCGCCAAGCTTTTCTCTAGCAGCACTTAGAGCTCGCTGACTTTCTTTCTTAATCTCATCTTTTGTCATGTCAGGATTAGCATCTTTCTTAGCTTTAACTACGGATGCTGCAATCAATTGAGCTCGTCTTTCTTTAGGTGAGTTCTTTTGAGCAATGAACAACTTTTTATTAAGATCCTCAACCTCTTTAGAGTACGTTGCTTTAGCAGATGGATCATATTTAATGTCTTTAGTAGTGACCATGGTCTTCCTTGCTTCATTAGCAAGGGACTTCATTTTATTAGCGAAGTCGGCGTATGCTATCTCCATATTAGTATGCTTGTCTGATATGAGGGTATAGGCATCATCCGTCTCCATCATCTTACTACTCTTCTGGGTACGGGGTATCTTTTTTACAGTGACTTCCCCGGTTTTCTTGTTAACCACCGTCTTATCGTAAGTCTCGCCTGACTCTTTATAAGTTACTTTTCCCGTTTCTGGATCGATCTGGGGACTACCTTTACGCTTAGGCACCTGCATCTCGGACTTGGCCCTGGAGATAAGGGTAGATGCGCCAGCTCTTTCATGTCCATTCTCATCGATATAGGCCTGATACTTTTTCTTAAGAGCGGGTATGTCATTATCAAGCTCACTCTGCTTATAGTTGAGCTTATGCTTGGTGGCGTCTATTACCACCATGGAGTGTCTTACCGCCCTAGCTAATTCGTCCTCTGACGCGCCTTTAAGGGTCATGTCGGTTATAAGATTAGAGACAACACCCATCTCTTTCTGTTTAGCTTTCTCACTGAGCTTCTTCATTCCCGGAACGGCAGGATACGCAAGCTTAGGATCAAATCCTTCAAGACCCTTTAAAGGATCAGTAGATGTAATCTTTACTTTTCCACCAGTTGGTATGACCATGACGGTATCACCGTCAAAATCGGCACCAGAAAGTCTTTCTGCAACCTTACTGTTTATTCCGACCGCATCACCCGAATTTGATCCGATCTGGATCGGAACATACAAAAGCTTTTTTGAAATCATGTGCCTTTGCTTCATTTGCGATCTCTTCAATCGCACCTGCTCCGTGATAAGATGTTTCGTTTAACATAATTCTGTTTGCCATAATAACTCTTCTCCTTTTTTCAATCTGTTGTTAATAAGTTTTCGAAAACTGAAATCCATTAACATACATACCCTTTTCCCCTTGTATGTTATTTTTTTCACATTTTCTACTTCCTATTGTAGCAAAAGAATTTAGAAAAGATAAGTTACAAACATCTAAAAATGTAACAACTATTCATCAAACCTGTACCATCAACACGCCTTCTTTCCCTGCCGGAAGTTCTTCTTTTATCTGCCCATCCAAAAAACAGACGGCACCGCCTTTTGCCAATTCTTCTTCATTTCCACTGAAACAAACTGAATTTACAAGTAAAACCTGCCCGCCAATTTTCTTGCTTTGTGCGGCATACTCATACTTCATTTCCGTATTCCATTCTTTTGCCGGAAAATCTGTGTATACAGGCCAGAGCACCACATCCGCTCGAAGTTTCTTTATTTGCATGACATTTTTCTCATCCCACAAATCGCCGCAAAGACCAATTGAAAATGTTTTTCCCAGATATTCAAATTTTGTAAACATATCTCCTTCTGCGTAATGTTCATCCGCAAAAGATTCCCTCCAGCCTTTTGACACCCTGCGAAACAGATTTAAAATATTTCCATCTGCACCGATGGTAAGCTGACTGCTGTAAATTTTATCCTCCGCTTTCTCTAGGAATCCAAAAGACACTGCCAGTGCATTCTCTTCTGCTGCCTTCCGTATCATCTGAATATTACTGTCAGAGACAGATAATGCCATATGCTGATCTGTTTCATACTTCCAGTCCAAGACCTCAAAGCCCTGTAAAAAGGTTTCACCAAATAAAATCAGCTCCGCTTTGCCACTGTTTTCTTTCAGACATTTTAAAATTTTATTTCTATTATATTCTATATCCCGCTCATAAAATCCAACTGCTGCCAGTGCTATTTTCATTTACATATTTCCTTTTTTTCCTCAAACGAAAACTCCGTCACGCTGCAATTTGGCACTCCAAATGCCGCATACTCCTCATTTGTCATGTCCTTAAAATACGACTGCACCACTCGTGCGATCCCATTGTGCGCCACCAGTATATAGGTCTTATCCTGCTGCTCCTTTAGCTCATCCAGCAGATTATAAATGCGCTGTGCCAGTTCAAACATGGATTCTCCATTGCCATAACGGTTCAAAAACTCTTTCTTTGCCTTCAAAAACTCAGCCGAATTGCGTGGCGAAGTTCCCTCCCACACGCCAAAATTCTGCTCGATGAGCCTCGGTTCCATCTGTGCCGGGATTCCTGTCATTTCGCTGATATGTTTTGCAGTGTCTGCCGCCCGAAGCAGTGGAGAATATAAAATTTCATCTGCCTTGATCCCCTCTGCCACGATCTTTTTCCCGGTTTTCTCCGCCTGTTCATGACCTCTCTTCGTGAGCGGAATATCTGTTCTTCCGCAAATTTTGTCTGCTACATTCCATTCGCTTTCGCCATGTCGTACAAAATACAATTTACTCATTTTTCTGCTCCTGATGCTATTCAATATCTAAATAAAAATAGATGTCACTTTTTCCTTCCTGCTTCGTCCCCTTGTAAACCTGCGTATTGAATCCGCCAATTTCAAAACCATTTTTCAGGTAAAAAAGATCGGCAGAAAGATTGTTGTCCTGACCTATCGTATAAATGCCATGATATCCGTTTTCGAGAGCAATCTTTTTGCCTTCTTCGATCAGCATTTTCCCAATGCCATGTCCCCTGTGGCTGCCATTCACTTTCAGGTCATCCAGATACAGATAATCGAACCAGTCATTTTTATAGACGGCAAGCCCGATGCATGTTCCCTGCCCATCATATGCCCCTGCAAAAAAATATTCACTTTTCATTTCGTCATAGTTATTTTCAAAATCAGGAAAACACATTTCATACTGCTTTTCCTGTGGTAACTCTTTCGTCTGATAAGACCATGCTTTTCCATCGAAAAGTGGTGTCATTCTCCCCCAGATTTTAAATGGTTCATTCAGCAGATGAATGTCTGATTTATTTTCTTCGGTAATTCTTTGGATTGTATACATTATAAAAATCTCCCTCATTTTTTAGAAATCAAAAAATTTTTGTTCTGTGTCCCTAATAATTTCATCCCAGCTCTGCAAACTGCGCCATATAAAGCTTATAATAAGCTCCTTTTTTCTCCATCAGTTCCGCCGGGCTTCCCTGCTCTAAAATGCCGCCTTTGTCAATCACAAAAATACGGTCTGCATTCTGAATGGTCGACAGACGGTGTGCAATGACAAAACTCGTTCTTCCGGCAAGCAGAGCCTCGATCCCTCGCTGCACTAAAATCTCGGTGTGTGTGTCAATGCTTGATGTTGCCTCATCCAGAATGAGGATTTTCGGCATGGAAACCATTGTTCTTGCAAATGCGATCAGCTGGCGCTGCCCGATGGAAAGTCCTGCTCCGTGCTCTTTCAGCTCGGTATCATAGCCTTTTTCCATTTTCATGATAAAATCATGTGCGTTGACAGCCTTCGCTGCTGCGATCACCTCTTCATCGGTGGCATCCAGTTTTCCATATAAAATGTTGTCTCTCACTGTTCCATGGAAAATGAAATTATCCTGTGTCATGACGCCCATCTGCCTGCGCAGGCTGTTCATGGATACTTTCGTCAGGTCATATCCGTCAATTAAGATTTTTCCCTGCTCAATATCATAAAAACGGCTGATCAGATTGACGATCGTTGTTTTTCCTGCGCCCGTCGGTCCGACAAGTGCAATTGTCTCACCCGGTTTCACGACAAAATTGACATCCTCTAACACCTTCGTCTCCGCCAGTGTTCCCCGGTCATAGGTGAATCCAACATGTGAAAATGTGACTTCACCTTTTACTTCCGGCAGTTCTTCTACATCCTCTGCATCCGTGATGTCCGGCTCGGTATCTAAGATATCAAAAATCCTCTCTGCCGCTGTCAGGTTTGTGACAAGATTATTGTAAAAGTTGCTCAGATTCATGATCGGGTTCCAGAACATATTAATATAGCTTCCGAACGCCACTAAAAGTCCGACGGATACTTTTTCAAACCCGAGGAAACGGATGCCGACCAGATATAGCATCATCGCTCCGATTCCCCAGCAGAAGTCAATGACCGGTCCGAACATATCTGCAAAAATGACTGCATCCACAAACGCATTGCGGTGTTCATCCGTCAGGTTCTCAAAAATTTCTTTTGTCTCGTCCTCCGCACCAAAACTCTGCACTACATTCATCCCTGCAATGTCCTCATGCACATAGGCATTTAGGTTGGATGATTTTTTACGGTAAATCTGCCATCTCTTATGAGATATTTTCTGCACCAGAAAAATACCGACGATCATGATCGGGATCGTGCTTAAGGATGCCAGCGCCAGACGCCAGTCTTTTATCATCATGATCACGACAACACCGATGACGGTGATAAATTCCGGGATCAGAGTCGTGACCATATTCGTCAGGACATCTTTCAGTGAATTGACATCTCCAATGACTCTTGCAAGAATTTTTCCGGTCGGTCTGCTGTCAAAAAACGAGAAAGATAACGTCTGGATATGCTCATATAAATCCTGTCTGATTTTTAACAATATTTTATTGGAAATCACGGACATACTGTACATTCTTACTTTTACGAGAATGATAAAAAGAACGTTCAGTACGAGCGCAAAAATTCCAAGTGCGATCAGTCCTTTAAAATCTGACTGCGCTATGTAATGATCGATCGCCTCTTCGATCAGCAATGGGTTTACCAGTGAGATTCCTACGGTAATCCCCATACAGACCAAAACGCCGGCAATCGCTAATTTATAATCTAATAAATAGGAAAGCAGCCGGCTTAAAATCTTCTTTTTGTCGGTGTTTTCCATATATTCGTCTTCACGAAATGAATTGACTGCCATGGTAGCCTCCTTCTGTGTTATATTTAAATCAGGTCAAAATTCCAGCGAAGCCCTGCCTTCGCTATATGTGTCATTTTATATTTTTATTTCCAGCTTCTGCATGACATATTTTTTAAGATGCCAGATATCCGCCGTACTGTGCCATATAAGTGTCATAATACAGTCCCTTCTTTGCAAGAAGCTCCTCATGTGTGCCGCGCTCTGCGATCTTTCCATCCTGCAGATAAATGATCTCATCTGCGTGGCAGACTGCTGAAATGCGGTGTGCAATGATAATCTTCGTTGTGTCTTTCAGACTGTTTAATGTCTTCTGGATTTCATGCTCGGTTTCCATATCAAGAGCCGAAGTAGAATCGTCCATGACAAGAATCGGGCTGTGCTTTGACAACGCTCGCGCAATACTGATCCGCTGTTTCTGTCCGCCGGAGAGACCTACGCCTCTTTCACCGATAACGGTCTCATACTGTTCATCCATTTTTTCAATAAAACTGCTTGCCTGCGCACTCGCTGCGGCACTTTTTATCTCGTCCATCTGCATCGTGCTGCGGTTACCCATTTTGATGTTTTCTTCAATGGTATCCGAAAACAGGAACACATCCTGCAAAACAACGGCAACGCTTCTTCTAAGCTGTCTTAAAGATATTTTTCTGATATCCACGCCATCCAGTTTGACAGAACCTTCCGTTGCGTCATAAAAACGATGCAGCATATTGATGATCGATGATTTTCCGGAGCCTGTCGCACCCATAATTCCAAGTGTCTTTCCCTCTTTTACCGAAAAACTGATGTCTGATAAAATCTGCTTTCCATCCAGATTGAAAGAAACATGTTCAAAATCAACATTTCCGCTGACGTGATCTAATGTCACAACATTTTGGCTATCCTCAATTTCCGGTTTCACCTCATATATCTTTTTGATTTTTTTGTATGATGCGACTGCGGAAGACAGGTCGTTTGTCAACCATCCCATCATTTCCATTGGCCAGGTACAGTTTCTGCTGTATTCCACATATGCGACCAGCGCACCTAATGACATATTTCCATTCATAACAGAAATTCCTCCAAGAATGGTAATTGCCACCGGAAGCACTTTTCCGACAAACTGAAACAGCGGATAATAACGCACCAGCACTTTGGACTGTGTGATGTTCAGATTGTAATAGCGTTCATTGTGGGACAAAAATTTTTTGATTTCATAATCTTCCCTTGCAAATGCTTTTACCGTGCGCACACCTGCCAGATTTTCCTCTGCAACAGTGGTCAGCACCGCGTTTTCCTCGCTGATATCCTCATAAACTTTATCCAATTTACGCTCCATGATAATTGCCACCACAGCGCAGCAGAGCATGACTGTAACCGGCAAAAATGCCATTTTCCAATTCAGGGAAAACATGCAGTATAAAACAAATACCACATGGATTGTCACCTCGATCAGCAACATTCCCACATAACCTAATGCGTTCTGGATTTTATCCACATCATCTTTAACTCTCGCCATCAGTTCTCCTGTATTGGTATCGTCAAAATACCGCATGGACAAGGTCTGAATGTGGTTAAATAAATCTTTCCGCATCTCTGCCCCGATTTTCGAGGACAGAAAATCAAACGTAAACTCCTTACAATAACCAAAAATGCTTCGTCCGATTCCAACGAGCACGATTCCGGTCAACAGCTTCGTCAGAATCTCCATCTGCCCGCCTAAAATAACGTCATCCACAATCTTCTGTGTGATCTTTGGATATAACATATCTAACGCAATGGCAGTGACCATGCTTGCAACGGCAAACACATAACCATACCAGTAACGCCCGATATAACTGCTTAACTTCTTCATAAATCCTCCTTGTTTTGCGAATCCTCCGGTAAACAAAAAACGCTCCGCAGTATCTTCACCACGAAGCGCATTTATCCGCTGATCTGTCTTAAAACATAAAAAGTCCGTGGCGAATTACACCACGGACATATCTCTCATTCCCATAGCAGTGAACTGCTGCTTAAAAAAGTTTACCGAGGTAATTCTTACTATGATTTTGTAATGTTGTGTTATTTGTTGTAAACTGAATCATATCCTTACCTCTCTTTCTTCTTATTTTGCATCTGTAAACGCCACCAAATGTGCCGCTATGATTCTCATGCAATTTAGCTTACTAACAAAGTAAAACATAAAGTTTTTAAATTGTCAACACAATTAACACAAAATCTCCAGATATTTCCAACATATTTTTTCAGATGCTGTCAATAATAGAATTAGGACAAACAACAGCGGCTTGCTTCTGATTTATCAGAAAACCTGACGTTGCTGCACTCCTAAAATAACACAAGGAAAAAATATGGAGGTGAAACCATGAGCGGATCTAATTCAGGTTCTAACACCAGTAAAATGGCTGTACCACAGGCAAAAGAAGCCATGAACCGTTTCAAACAGGAAGTTGCAAGTGAAATTGGAGTACCTTTAAAAGAAGGTTACAATGGTGACTTAACTTCTGCACAGGCTGGAAGCATTGGTGGTGAAATGGTCAAAAAAATGATCATGAAGCAGGAAGAACAGATGAAAAACTAGCCATTGGGAAAAAGCCACTGCACATCTTAGGTATCTGCCCAAGATCTGCGGTGGCTTTTTACATATATTATGTAAACCAGAAAACTGATTTCATAACGAGATTTCTTTTTGCATATTTTGTGTAATGATTACGCTTCTTCAAAATTGCGATAGACAATTCCTTTTTTCACATGCTCTACGACTTCCTCATCAAAATCTGTCAGGCAATCCACGATTGCTAATCCAAAATCGATTGCGGTTCCCATTCCACGGCTTGTGATAATGTTTCCGTCCACAACAACTGCATCCTCACTCGTGATCGCACCGGTCAGTTTTTCCTCAAATCCCGGATGGCAGGTAGCATGTCTTCCTTCCAACAATCCTGCTGCCCCTAAAACACTCGGTGCTGCACAGATCGCTGCAACAATTTTTCCCTCGCCTGCAAACTTTTTAATCACTTTATTGACCATGTCGCTTGCTCCGAGATTCAATGTTCCAGGCATTCCTCCCGGAAGAACGATTGCATCAAATCCGTCAAAATCAACTTCTGATGCAAGTGCGTCTGTCAAAAATGTGACATTATGGGAACTGGTCACTTCTCTTTTATCTGTGATAGAAATGGTTGTCATCTCTAACTTTGCCCTGCGCACAATATCAACAACTGTCAGTCCCTCAATCTCTTCGCATCCGTCTGCCATAAAAATACCAACTTTTTTCATGCCGTTTATCCTCCATTTTGTCTGTGTCAAAACTATCTTTTTCGCAGAAAATAGTCTTCTGCTGCCAAACAACAGAACGTTATTTCTGCGATTTCTAAACATAATCTGTCCTCATTTATTATAAAAGGATGCTCTCTCCACGTCAATATCACTTACGCATTGCAAAATGCAGACAATTAGCCTATGATAACTACAGTATCACTGAAACTTATGATAACGAAAGGAACTCTTCATGGAAATCGAACGCAAATACTTAATTGACCGGCTCCCGGAAAATTTGGAACAATATGAATGTAAACACATTGAACAGGGTTATCTGAATACAGATCCCGTTGTCCGCATCCGAAAATCAAATGACAAATATACATTGACTTACAAAGGTGCAGGACTGATGTGCCGCGAGGAATATAATCTTCCGTTAAACGCAGAAGCATTTTCCCACTTAAAAGAAAAAATTGATGGAATCCTCATCCAAAAATGCAGATACCTGATTCCACTTACCGATAAACTGACCATTGAACTCGATGTCTTTGAAGGGGAGCTTGCGCCTTTGCAGCTTGCCGAAGTAGAATTCGAGACAAAAGAAAAGGCAGAACATTTCGTCCCGCCTGCATGGTTTGGGGAGGATGTCACATTTTCCTCCAAATATCATAACAGTACGCTCAGCAAACGCTAGGCGCACTGTTTTTCTAAATGCTTTTTTCATGACTTTGTAACGACACTGTGCTGCCTCTTTTATCTCAGACGGTTACTCTCGTACCGCTGTCTCGTTCGAAGGCACATCTTCAACTGATCATAGCGATCGTCAATGTCACCTTCCGGGATCACAACATCCAATGCAACCGCCAGTGTATTGATCATCTGGTCATCGATCTCATCCCGCAGTGCAACCAGAATATTATAGCGCTCATCAAAATCTTCGGAATCCAGAAATTCCAAAACTTTTGGATTGATACCGCCCTCGTATTCTTCCTCCCGACTGCTCAACCCCATATTTTCAGACTGTTCAAACGAATCTGCCAGGCTCTGTTTTTCAGAATTTTCTAACAAATTCCTATTTTCTGCCGCATATTCTCTTTGTGTATGATCTTTCACCTGTGTTTCTGTTACCGTGTTCGAGGATAACTCAACCCGCTCAAACCGGTATTTCTGTGTCACATCAGGGTACTTTTCGTGGTCGACTTCACTCATAAACATTTCCAATGGTCTTGCATACACACCAAAATCTCCGTAAAGTGCCTGATAAATGACAAGCTGCTCGCCAGTCTCAGAATGCTTTGCTACTGCAATGATCTGATATAATTTATTTTTAAAATGCCGGTAAAATTCTCCGTTTTTTGGTAATTGCCGCACGCTGTTTTCCCCTTTTCTGTTACAAATTATGTAAACTGCTTTTTCCAATGAACTGCACTGTCAGAAATCTATAAATTGTTTCCAAATTCCTGATAGCTGTTCAACATATCCACGCCTTCTGCGATAAAATCTCTGTCAAATTCCAAATTACCACTGTAGCCCATGATCATGAGATCATTCAATTTCTGCATGATGTCACAGTCCTCATCAAAATCGGCTCCAATCTGCTGACCAACAGGTTTTACCCCCTGCATTGCAACTTTTCCACTCGGTGTCAGTATTGGTGTATCCGCCGCTCCTCTTGCAGCCTCATGCTGCATTCTGTCTGCATCTTTTAATAAATCCTCATCATTTTCCTGCACATTCTGTTTTGCACGGCTTAAAATATCCTGATTTGCCTTAGCCCTTGATGCCTGTGCCGGATGCTTTGCCTGCAGCCATGGATTTTGTACCGGACGTCCCGACTGCTGCGGTCTGTATGGCTGTGCCTGGCGGTTCGTAGTTCCCGTCTGATATGTCTGCCGCTGTCCTGCACCATAGGACTGCGTCGATCGGTTCATCTGCGGTGTTGACTGACGATAAGTTCCGCTATAGCTGCCGCCAGCGTTCATTCCTCTGGAATTTTTCACCGGTTTTCCATTTATATAGGTAGTATTGTTTCGATTTGCTCCCTGATTCTGTGCCTTTACCTTTGACACGATCACTGCGATCACGATAATAAAAAATATCAGTTCAACCATATTTTCCCCTTCTCCCTCTGCGCTGCAATATTTTGTTTCTCATACAAAACATTATAATGGTTTCTATTTTCTTTCACAAGACTTAGTTTAAATAACCGGAGTTTAACTTATGAACTGCCGCTTGCAGGTGGTGTTACGGATTTCCAGAGCTACTGTATTGCATGCATAACAACTTTATAAAATAAAAAATAGAACTATTTGTTTTCAGGAGCGCTTCCGCTTGTTGTCGCTGGCAGCGGTACTAAGAAAGTATCCATCGTGATTTCAAAATCCAATTACATTGTCTTTTGAAATCGCAATGTCTGC
>OQVT01002911.1_pt1 | contig 11010 bp, 8 predicted proteins | sample 1691561 | NCBI WGS metagenome assembly OQVT01 (sample SAMN03418260, study PRJEB22391) | human gut metagenome | biome: human-gut; feature: organic feature; material: feces | host: Homo sapiens | place: Tanzania | collected 2013-01
GGTGTACGACAATCTCGAGCGGGCGCTGGCCCAGGAAACGCAGGACGCCGCCTTTAAAAAGGGTGTGGAGATGACGATGAACCAGCTCGTCTCCGTGATGGAAAAGCTGGGCGTCGAAAGCTTCGGCGCGGCGGGCGATCATTTCGATCCGCAGCTGCACAACGCAGTCATGCACATCGAGGACGAGAGCCTCGGTGAAAACGTCATTGCAGAGGTCTTCCAGAAGGGCTTCAAGGTCGGCGAAAAGGTCGTCCGGTTCGCAATGGTAAAGGTCGCAAATTAACACGCATCCCCGCCGGAGATCCGGCATGATATAAATTTGTAAATACAGGCATTTCGGGGTCTCCTACTGGATTTAAACTATAGTGTATCCACGTGTAACAACTATCGTTTTTACATGCTGGAATCATATTTGCCTTCGATATAGCAGCTATTTTGCCGAAATTTTTATTGATATATTGATTCGAGAACAGATTTTCGTAGAATTTCGCTTCATATAGCTGTGATAGTGATATGGCTTCACTTCCGGGCACATGCCATCCTTCTCTTGAACCTCCAAAATAAGCGATAATTCCACTGTTTGGATTTCTAATGAGGCTTTCGCTTAGACATGGATCTCTATATTCATCCCCTAGCTCATCACAATCATCAAACGCATTTGTACTACATGCAGTTGTCGTGATTATGGTATAGCCAGTATTGGTCTGGTCAGATGCATCATTTGTGTCATAATGACCGCGTGATTTCATGTAATAGCACCAAGGTGCTCCATGCATAATGAATTCAGCAAAGGCATATCCTGTAGCCAACTGTTCTTGGATCGCTTTATAGTTTAAACTGTCATAGCCAAAATCGTTATGGATATCGTAAAGTCTTTTTCTTTCACCATCCCAAGAATCTTTAATATACATATCGTAAATTTTGTCTCCATAAAACTCTGAGTCAGATTTGTCTCCTATATTTATAGACAGATTAAAACCACATGAAAGCATCTTTTTATTCCAAACTTCAGGATTTTTCATCTTTTCATAAGAAAGGACCCGGTTTACATACGATTCGACTTCTGAGTATGTTCTTATTGGCAATCTTGACACATAAATATTTTGCAACAGATCAATATTGTCTTCTGGTTCTCCAAATTTCCCGTTTTTGTTAGCATCCCAATCAAATTGTTTTCCAAAGCATGAGTAATACATGTCTACAGGCAATTTCTCACCTTTCTCTTCCTGTAGATTTACTTTGCAATATCTTACAGGTACAATCGTGTCATCACCGCCAAGCAAAGCATATTTTAAATATCTTGTAGTGTACAAACTGTGGAGGCAGTTCTTTATCTTTTCTTGAGTTGATTTACCAGAGTACGATCTTTCAATATCTTCTATTGTTATGACTTCAGTCCAAACACCCTTTTGTCTTTTCCAATTAACTAACGGTGTGAAGGCACTTGCTAGTTCTTTACTGGTTATGATTGCATAGGCAAGTCTATTTGGGATGTCATCTACATTGATTTGTGGGCCATCAAAATGAACATCGTCAGGATTGATGACAAATCCACTGACAAGATCTTTTGGATACAGACCATTAGGAATAGATGCTGCTGCTTGAACACCTGTGCTTTCTTTGAGCTGGATTTTCAACTGGATGTCATTCAATGTGAACAATTTTTTTTCTTTACTGTCATAAATGAAAGGACAAACATTGAAATAGAGAATCTTTGAATTGCCGATCTTACTTTCACCGACATATCTAAGGTTATGTTCTGGGAAATAGCCATTACCGTAAAGGGCCAAACGGTTGGGGGAACTCTGAACTTGTGATGTAGGAACTGCTTCAGGAGTCGGGGCCAAAGTACAGCAACTGAAGAGCAGATTCTTATTATAGGTTAAGTCTGAACTGACATATTCCTTACCTCCTGGTATGTAAACACTTACGGAGTAATAAGGCATGAGCGGAGCATTCGTGTCAGAATCGAAGAAATAGGTCTTGCCTGATGGGATAATCTGGATTTGACCGAATGAGTCATAAGGAAATGACATCTTTGAAAAATCGATATCCACTTTCACTGTTTTTATGGTAGTTGCATTCAAAATACAGCTGCTAATCAAACATATGAAAAATAATAATTTCTTTTTCATAATAATTAAAATTAAGTTTGAATTTGCAAAATACTTAGTGGGGAATGAAACTGTGATGTTTATTCTCTGTGTGTAGTGATGACCTTTGGTCCATCTCTTGAATTAAAATAGTTGTTTCTCATAAATTTTGGTATAAAATGGTTTTACATTCATGATGCGAGATCATGGTTAATGATTTACGCCAAATGCCCAAATTGGTGATGCATTTATTATTATGGTTTGTATAGGTTTGTTTTTTGCAAATATACGTTATTTAAATAATTTTTTTTAATAAAAAGTGTGCTTTTCCTGTATATTAGGCTATATTGTACAAAAAAAGCGCACAAAAGAACACTTTAAATGGTAACGTAATAACAATTTGGCGTGATTTTGGTAAAAAATGTAACATTTTAATATGGTGTTAACCTTATCTTTTGGCAAGCTTTATCCTTCTCATCGTGCATATAGCCCGCTATATTCCCTCTTTGAATGAAGAAAAGATCTCAAGAAATATGAGGCTCAAATCATACCAAGTTATTTTTTTTCACCATCTCTAAATTCCCTCCAATGCTCATCAGATACACATTTTCTTCATCCGCGGAACAGGCAGGCGGGGCAGATGCCGGTAGTCCGTAGTGGAATGTTGCGCTATTGTGTTGCGCTATTCTGCCGTAAACCGATATGGATTTGTGTGAAAATCTTGTGCATGTCAGAATTTATTAGTAAGTTTGCAAATCAGAACAAGACGTAAATACACGATAAAAACAAATGGCAGAAAACAAGACACCGCTTATCGCAATGACGCTCGACGAGCTGAAAAATGCGGCTAAGGAACTCGGGATGCCGGCATTCACCGGAGCACAGATGGCAAAATGGCTCTATGAGAAAGGAGTGCGTGAAATCGACGAGATGACAAACTTATCGAAGGCTAACAGGGAGAAGCTGAAAGCCCGCTATGAGGTGGGCGGCATGGATCCGATAGACTGTCAGAAGTCTGTCGACGGAACGATAAAATACCTCTTCCCCACGGCAAGCGGAAAGTTTGTGGAGACGGTGTATATCCCCGATGGCGACAGGGCTACGCTCTGCGTGTCGTCGCAGGTGGGATGCAAGATGAACTGCCTCTTCTGTCAGACCGGAAAGCAGGGTTTCGAGGGCAACCTCACCGCTGCCGACATACTGAACCAGATATATTCGCTGCCCGAAAGGGAGAAGCTGACCAACGTGGTGTTCATGGGGCAGGGAGAGCCGATGGACAATCTCGATAATGTGTTGAGAGTGACGCAGGTGCTCACCGCCGACTATGGCTTCGCTTGGAGTCCGAAGAGAATCACCGTGAGCAGCGTGGGAGTGAAAAACAAACTGAAGAGATTCCTCGACGAGAGCGACTGCCATGTGGCGATAAGCATGCATTCTCCGATACCCGAACAGCGCGCCATGCTGATGCCGGCAGAGAAGGGAATGTCGATAAAAGACGTGGTGGCGCTCATGCACCAGTATGACTTCACCCACCAGCGCAGACTCTCGTTCGAATATATCGTGTTCGGAGGACTCAACGACTCTATGCTGCATGCCAGAGAGATAGTGAAACTCGTGGAAGGACTGGAATGCCGGGTCAACCTCATCCGCTTCCACCAAATACCGAATGTGGACCTGCATGGAGCGAGTGATGAGAAGATGGCATCGTTTCGCGACTATCTCACCAAGCACGGCGTGTTTACCACCATTCGGGCGAGCCGCGGACAGGACATCTGGGCAGCCTGCGGACTGCTCAGCACCAAGCGCATGCAGGAAGACGGTGGGGAGGAATAAGAAAACTACTATACCAGATACTTACAAAACAGAATATACACAGCAATGGAAGATAGAAAGATAAGAGTCGCCATAACACACGGCGACACTAACGGAATCGGATATGAGGTGATTTTCAAGACCTTCGCCGAACCGACGATGCTTGAACTCTGCACACCGATAATATACGGTTCGCCAAAGGTGGCGGCATACCACCGCAACGCACTCGGCATACAGGCAAACTTCACTATAATAAATAAGGTGGAGGATGCCGTAGACGGAAAGGTGAACCTGCTCACCGCCTTCGACGAAGATGTGAAGGTGGACATGGGAATGCCTACCAAGGAAGCCGGAATGGCTGCGCTGAAAGCCCTCGACAGGGCGATGGAAGATTTTGCAGGCGGAGGCTACGACGTGCTCGTCACCGCACCGATAAACAAGAACGACATACAGGGCGAAGGATTCCATTTCTGCGGACATACCGAATATATCGAGGAGAAAGTGGGAGAGGGCCAGAAGGCACTCATGATTCTTGCCGGAAGACAGTTGAGAGTGGCGCTCGTCACCACCCATCTGCCTATAAAGGACATCGCACAGGCGATAACCAAGGAGGCGATAGTGGAGAAATGCACCATTTTCAACAAGGCGCTGAAGAGAGACTTCAACGTGTCGGCACCACGCATCGCCGTACTCTCTCTGAATCCTCATGCCGGTGACGGCGGAGTGATAGGCACGGAAGAAGAGACGGTAATCAAGCCGGCAATAGAAGAACTGTCAGATGCCGGTATTGACGTCTTCGGACCATTCGCTGCCGACGGATTCTTCGGTCATGGCACATACACGGCATTCGACGGAGTGCTCGCCATGTATCACGACCAGGGACTGGCTCCTTTCAAGACCATCGTGGGCGATGAGGGAGTGAACATCACTGCCGGACTGCCTATCGTGCGCACATCGCCAGACCATGGCACGGCGTATGAAATCGCCGGAAAGGGCGTTGCCGATGAGGCGTCTTTCCGTCAGGCTGTCTACGATGCCATCGATATATTCAGAAACCGCATCAACTACGACGAACCGCTGCAGGATCCTCTCAAGAAACTGTATCATGAGAGAAGAGACGACAGCGAGAAAGTGAGATTCGCCGTGTCGAAGCAGAAGCCAAAGGCTCCTGCGGCAGAGTGATAGAAGTATAGGAGAACTCCATAGATGAGCAAGAAATACCAAAACGGTTTCTTCGTCTTCGGACTCGTGGTGCTCGTCATAATGGTGACGCAGCTCGACTTCAGAGAGGTGTGGAGCGGATTGCAGAGAGCAGGATACTGGTTCTTTGCCGTCGTGACGCTCTGGCTCGGACTATATACCATAAACACCCTGTCGTGGTATGTCATCATTCGTCAGGGCGGCAGCGGCAAAGACAAGACACCGTTCTCGTTCTGGTGGCTGTATAAGGTCACGGTGTCAGGCTTCGCCCTCAACTATGCCACACCCGGCGGACTGATGGGCGGCGAGGCATACCGCATCATGGAGCTGGCACCGAAAATCGGAACGGAGAGAGCCTCCTCGTCGGTCATCCTCTATGTGATGACCCACATCTTCAGCCACTTCTGGTTCTGGCTGCTCTCCGTGGGCATATATCTCATCACGCAGTCTCCTACGATGCCCATCGCCGTGATACTCGCTCTGACGACGGCATTCTGCATGCTCGGCATCTGGTTCTTCATGCGTGGATACAAGAAAGGTCTCGCCATGATGCTCACACGATGGTTGAGCAAGATGCCGTGGATGGGAAAATGGGCACGCCGCCTGATGGAGAAGCAGGGCGACAAACTCCGGGAGATAGACACCCAGATAGCGGCGCTCCACAAGCAGAATCCCGTGTCGTTCGTTTCGGCAGTGGTTCTCGAACTGCTTTGCCGCTTCCTGTCCAGCTTCGAGATTATGTTCGTGCTGCTCGTGATAATGCCGGAGGTGAGCTATCCGTCGTGCGTCATAATCCTGGCGTTCACGTCGCTTTTCGCCAACCTCCTCTTCTTCATCCCGCTGCAGCTCGGAGGCCGTGAGGGGGGATTCATGCTCTCGGCGTCGGGACTCGCCATGGCGGCAAGCAGCGGCATCTTCGTGGCGCTGATAGTGAGGATAAGGGAGCTGATATGGACGGCAATCGGCTTGATGCTGATAAAGATGGAAAGAACAAAAAAGTAATAAAAAGACAAAAAAACAAAACACACTGCCGAAGAGTGGATTTTATTGTGTAATTTTGTCGCAATTATATGAATACATCAGATCTTCAGAAGATAAAGCAACGTTATAACGTCGTGGGAAACTGCGATGCGTTGAACCGTGCGCTCGACGTCGCCTTGCAGGTGGCGCCGACAGACTTGTCTGTGCTCATAATCGGAGAGAGCGGCGTGGGAAAGGAGATTATACCGAGGATAATTCATGACAACTCGCCACGACGACGGGAGAAATACTTCGCCATAAACTGCGGTTCCATACCGGAAGGCACCATCGACAGCGAACTCTTCGGCCATGAGAAAGGTTCCTTCACAGGAGCCATAGGAGAGAGCGAAGGATATTTCGGAGTGGCAAACAAGGGCACCATATTCCTCGACGAGGTGGGAGAACTGCCGCTTGCCACACAGGCAAGGCTGCTGAGAGTGTTAGAAACGGGAGAGTATATCCGTGTGGGAGGTCAGAAGATAATGAAGACCGACGTGCGCATCGTAGCTGCCACCAATGTGAATATGCGCAAGGCGGTGAGCCAGGGGCGCTTCAGAGAAGACCTGTACTACAGATTGAACACCATCCCGGTGCAGATGCCGCCGCTACGCGACCGTGGCAACGACATCCTGCTGCTCTTCAGACTCTTTGCCATGCAGATGGCGGAGAAATACAACTTCCCGAAGATAACGCTCGACGAACAGGCTCAGGCTATGATGCTCAAATACAAGTGGCCCGGAAACGTGAGACAGCTGAAGAACATCACGGAACAGATGTCGGTGCTCTCGCAGCAAAGGCTGATAACGGCAGAGACTCTGCTGCATTACATCCCGCAAGACCCGGAGACGACGCAGCTCGTTGCCATGGGAGGAAACGGCGGCAGCGGAGAACAGCACTCGTATGAGAGCGAGCGCGACCTGCTGTACAAAATCCTCTATGAACTGAGAGGTACCGTGGCCGACCTCAGAAGAGAGGTGGATGAACTGAAGAAGAAAGTGGATGGGGGACATTCCGACGCACCACGCCGGCTGGAGCATTTCGACAGTTCAGATACTGTGCCAGCCATCATTCCGCAGCAGCATGGTGATGTCAACAGCAGGCAGACAATCGAACCCTCCGTACAGGATGCCGTGGCAGAGGAGATTTCTGAACCTGAAAGCCTGAACCTGGAGAACGTGGGACGTCACATGCTGGAGAAAGCCCTCGAAAAGAACGGCGGAAACAGGAAGAAGGCGGCTCAGGAACTGGGAATCTCAGACCGCACTCTGTATAGAAGAATCAGACAGTATGGACTCGACAAATAACCATAGTGTGAAGACAATGAAATCAAGAAACAAAGAGAGCCATAGACTCTCCGTATATAATAAAGGTGTGATGTCCGTTGCCGTGGCGATAATCGCCATGGTGGTCACGGCATGCAGCGTGTCGTATAAGTTCAATGGAGCGAGCATCGACTACAACAAGACCAAGACGATACAGATCGCCGACTTCCCGATACGCTCAAGCTATGTGTGGGGACCGATGGCGAGTATCTTCAACAATCAGCTGAAAGACCAGTATGCCAACCATACCAGACTCATACAGGTGAAGAGAAACGGCGACCTGAAAGTGGAGGGAGAAATCACCCAATACTCACAGCGAAACAAGGCAGTTACGGCACAGGGAGAGTCGGCACAGGTGGAACTCTCAATGACGGTAAACGTGAGGTTCACAAACAACGCCAACCATAGCGAGGACTTCGAAAGACAGTTCACTGCCACCACCACCTACGACAGCCGCCAGTCGCTCAACTCCGTACAAGAGGAATGTGTGACGCAGATGGTGAAAGACATCACCGACCAGATCTTCAACGCCACAGTGGCAAACTGGTAGGATGTTGCAAACCGGCAAGATATAACAAAGACCTATATATTAACAAGATAAAACTACCGACGACAAGAATATGGATTTAGGGCAACTGATAAAACACCCGGAGATGATGGACAAGGAAACGCTGTATGACCTGCGTTCCCTCGTGGCCCTGTATCCATATTACCAGACGGCGAGGCTGCTCATGCTCCAGAATCTGTATGTGCTCCACAGCCAGTCGTTCGACGAGGAACTCAGAAAGGCATCGGTGTATTTCACCGACCGCCGTGTAGTCTTCAAACTCGTTGAGGCTGCCCACTACAAGCTGCGCAATGCCGAGGAGAAGACACAGAAAAAATACCATTCAGAGGAAGGCGAGAGCCGTACGATATCGCTCATCGACCAATTCCTCGACACCCTGCCCGACGATGGCGACGAGACGGACAACTCGGCGCCACGACGCAAGCCCACTCCGGCAGACGCTGCAGTAGACTATGTGTCATACCTGCTCGAAACAGAGAGCGAGGCGGAAAAAGAGGCAGAGAAGGCCAATCCCCACATGAAGGGACAAGACCTCATAGACAACTTCATCAACAACGAGGGAGGAAAGATAGAACTGGCTGACGCTCCCGACAGTCCACCCGAAGAATACGACAAGACAGAGGAAAATGATGGCGATGAAGGGGTCTTTACCGAGACTTTGGCGCGAATTTACATAAAACAAGGACAATATTCAAAGGCTTTGGAAATTATTAAGCGATTAAATTTGAAATATCCAAAAAAAAATGTTTACTTTGCAGACCAAATTCGTTTCTTGGAGAAATTAATAATAAATAATAAATACAAATAACAAAAGAAAATGTACACATTATTCTTAATTCTTATCGTTTTGGCAGCAGTGCTGATGATAGCTATCGTCCTGATACAAGAGTCTAAGGGAGGTGGTCTGGCATCAAACTTCTCTTCATCAAATTCAATCATGGGTGTACGCAAGACCACGGACTTCGTTGAGAAGGCTACATGGGGACTGGCAATCTCATTGGTTGTATTCAGCGTGGTTTGCGCATATACTGCTCCTCAGGCAGATGGCTCACAGAGCGTGATGGAGAACGCTACAGAGGCTCCACAGACAAATCCTAACAACGTGCAAGGCTTCGGCGCAGCCCAGAAGGCGGCTCCGGCACAGGGTGCCCAGAAGGCCGCTCCAGCAGCTCAGCAGGGTGCTCCAGCAGCAGCTCCGGCAGCTCCAGCAGCGCCCCCATGCTCTCCAACTCCATCTGGGTGATCTGCTCCAGCTTTTTTTGCAGCTCGTAGTCCGCGTACTCCACGGCGATCAGATACGCCGCCACGGCGAACATGGAGAAGATCCACAGCATCAGGGTGAACACCTTGTTGCCCTGTGCCAGGAACATCAGCAGCATCAGTCCCACCGTCACCACCAGCAGCATCCGCATACCGTTGCGGATGCGCCGCCGGTTGTTCTTGTGCAGCGTTCTCACCTCATCCAGCAGGCGATCGTACAGCTCCTGATATTCTCTTTCCGTTGTCATGGTACATCCGCCTCCTTTCACAGCAGCTCCGTCTCCTCCAGCTTCTCCTCCATAAAGTGGTTCAGTCCCATGAGCGGACGGCGCACCAGCAGTCCGATGAGCAGCGCGGCAGCGGCGAACAGCAGCAGGAACGCAAGCTGCGTTATGTAGTAGTCGCCGTACAAACCGCAGATACACTCGCGCATGGCGTCAATGGCATAGGGGAACGGGAAGAAGCGGTAGATTTTCTGATAGATCTCCGGCAGCAGCTCGATGGGGAACGTGCCGGAGGAGCCTGCGATCTGCATGACCATGATGACCACCACCACGGCCTTGCCCACGTCGCCGAAGGCGATGGCAAGGGAGTAGATCAGCAGGCTGAAGGTAAAGGCCGTCAGGGATGCCGTCAAATACAGCAGCCCCGGGTTCAGACATTGTATCTTCAGCAGGTACAGGTCGCCGGTGACGATCACCGCCGCCTGTATCTGGCTGATCAGGAAGAAGAACAGGTACCGGCCGAAGTACAGCTCTGCCGGCTTGGGGTCGATGAGCCCGTCGGTGCGGGCGTGGATCTTCACGATGGACGACAGGATGACGCCGCCCACCCAGATAGCCAGCGTGGTGTAGAACGGTGCCATGGCGGAGCCGTAGTTCTCAATGGGATAGACCTTGTTCACCGTGGTCTGCACCATCTCTGGGAAATACTGGCTGTACGCGGCGGGGTCGCCGCCCAGTATGGTCAGCAGCATATCCGTGTACTCGCTGGTGGTGGTGCCCTCCAGCCTGTCGATGGTCTCGGACAGCGATGTGACCATCCGCTCCGCCGCCGGACGCAGCAGCTCCATGGTAGTGCTCAGCGCCTGCGTGGTGTTGGCCATCGCCCCCCGCAGGGCCTTGACGTCGTTGGACAGCGCCTTCACACCCTCCATGGTGTCGGACACATCCGACACCACCGTATCCAGCTGATCCCGCAGCTCATGCTCCGTGACGGGGATCTGGTCGGTCATCTCACGGATAGCGGCCACCAGCGCGGCGCAATCTTTTTGCAGACCGCTGATATCACTGGCGGCTGCCAGCTCGTTCAGCATCTTCTGGAGGGCAGAGCAGCGGTCAGCCAGCCCGCGGAGATGCCGGACCTGCGCGGAGACCAGGTGGGTGCCGGAAATGGCGGTGGACTCCAGCCGGTCGGCCAGCGCATTGAGCCGTGCGCTGAGCTTGCCCATCTCGGCGGCGGCGCCCTCCAGCTCCTTCCGGATCTCCGGCAGATGGATGTCGTCCTGCTTCTGCTCCAGACGATCCAGCGCACGCTCCACCTTCTCCAGCGCCGTGTACAGCGCGTGCTGTATGGCGGCGGCGGTATCCGCCACCTCCTCGCCGTCCGGCAGGTTCTGGTTGATATGGGCAATGGCGGCGGACAGCGCCTCGGCATCGGCGGCGGAGATACCGCCGGAGCCGCCGGCGGCGCGGAAGGCGTCCATCATATGGCTGCACCCGGACAGTACATCCTG
>OQVT01002912.1_pt1 | contig 11009 bp, 11 predicted proteins | sample 1691561 | NCBI WGS metagenome assembly OQVT01 (sample SAMN03418260, study PRJEB22391) | human gut metagenome | biome: human-gut; feature: organic feature; material: feces | host: Homo sapiens | place: Tanzania | collected 2013-01
AGTTTTAAATATGAAAAGTTATATACGCCTGTGATGATCGGCAAGTGCAGGATAAAAAACCGTTTTGCCATGGCGCCGATGGGACCTTTAGGCCTTGCGGATGCGGAAGGCGGTTTTAATCAGCGCGGTATAGATTACTATACGGAACGTGCCAGGGGCGGAACAGGTCTTATAATAACAGGAGTGTCATTTGTTGATAATGAGATAGAAGAACACGGCATGCCTAACTGTCCATGTCCCACTTACAATCCTGTACAGTTTGTGAGAACAGGCAGGGAAATGACTGAGCGTATCCATGCATACGGTGCAAAGGTATTCCTTCAGATGTCAGGAGGTTTCGGAAGAGTGACTATCCCGACGAATCTGGGAGAATTCCCGCCGGTAGCACCGTCACCGATACCGCACAGATGGCTTGACAAGACATGCAGAGAACTCACGAAAGAGGAGATACGAACAATAGTAGAACAGTTTGGGAAAGGTGCATTCAATGCAAAGCGTGCAGGTTTTGACGGGGTGCAGATACACGCAGTGCATGAAGGATATCTCATAGATCAGTTTGCCATATCACTTTTCAATAACAGAACAGACGAATATGGCGGAAGCCTCGAAAACAGACTGCGATTTGCACGTGAAATAGTACAGGAAATAAAAAGAACATGCGGTGAGGATTTTCCTGTTACACTGAGATACAGCCCGAAAAGCTTTATAAAAGATTTTCGTGAAGGTGCTCTGCCGGGCGAGGAATTCGTGGAAAAGGGCAGAGATATAGAAGAAGGGATAGAGGCGGCAAAGCTTCTTGTTGAATATGGATATGACGCTCTTGATACCGATGTAGGTTCTTATGACTCATGGTGGTGGAGTCATCCGCCTATGTACCAGAAAAAAGGGCTTTACAGACCTTTTGCCGAACTGATGAAAAAAACAGTCGATGTTCCTGTGATATGTGCAGGAAGAATGGATGATCCGGATATGGCTCTGGAAGCTCTTGAAAACGGTGAAACTGATATGATAAGTCTTGGCAGACCGCTCCTGGCAGATCCTGATTATGTGAACAAGCTCAGAAGCGGCAGGGTATCGGAGATCAGGCCGTGCATTTCATGTCATGAAGGCTGTATGGGGCGTATCCAGGAATATTCTATGCTGAACTGTGCTGTCAACCCGCAGGCATGCAGAGAACGTGCAAATGCACTGAATCCTGTCAGGATACCTAAAAAAGTCATGATAATAGGCGGCGGCGTTACAGGATGTGAAGCTGCAAGAGTGCTGGCGCTTCGCGGTCATATGCCGTCACTTTACGAAAAGGGAAGCAGGCTGGGCGGAAATCTGCTGCCTGGAGGTGCACCAGATTTCAAGGAAGATGATATCGCTCTGGCGGACTGGTTCACTACGATGCTGGAAAAGCTCAGAGTTCCTGTGTATCTCAATACTGAGGCAAGCGCCGATGATATCAGAAAATCGGGAGCAGATGCTGTGATACTGGCTACAGGTTCTGTTCCTAAAGTATTCTCGCTTGGCGCGGATGAACATGTATATACAGCAGCGCAGGTGCTTATGAAAGAAAAAGATGCCGGAGATACGGCAGTTGTAATAGGCGGAGGTCTTGTAGGCTGTGAGACTGCATTATGGCTGGCACAGCAGGGAAAAAATGTAAAGATCGTTGAAGCTCTGGACAGCATACTGGCAGTGAACGGACCACTGTGCCATGCCAACAGTGAGATGCTTGAAAAGCTGATACCTTTTAACGGTATAGAGGTGATAACATCAGCAAAGGCTTCAGGATATGACGGCAGAGTGCTTACTGTGAGCACGGCAGAAGGAGAGAAGAAACTTGAATGTGATTCAGTGATATTATCAGTGGGATACAGCGAAAACAACAGCCTGTATCACGAGATCGAGTTTGATATCCCTGAGCTGTATGTTCTCGGAGATGCGAAAAAGGTATCGAACATAATGTATGGTTTATGGGATGCATTTGAAGTGGCAAATCATATATGATGTGTGATTTTATAAAAAACAGGACAGTCATCATAAAATCGAGGCTGTCCTGTTTTTTTTAAATTTTACGCACGTTTATACATGAATGAAATGTTATTTCGTATATTCATTGCTGTATATCTCGGTGCCTGCCGCATCCTTATATATGACTTTTACAGTCACGCCTGTTATGCCCGAACCTTCTTCAAGGTCTGAAGCTACACCTGTGAATGTCGATTCCATGCTGTTCATTGCGCTTTCCATCTCAGGCTTCATAGCTGCGATAGTGTCCTCATCGAAAGTCTGATCATATGTGTAAGTGAATGTTACCACATTTCCCTTGACGTCTACGTTCATTCCGTCGCTTGACAGTGAGTCGATAGTTTCCTGAGCCTCAGAGTCGCTGTTGATGTACTCCTCGAGAGTTTCAGGGCTGCTGCCGCATCCTGCGAATAACATAGCCATTGCCATGATCAGTGACAGGATGATTCCTGAAGTGATGATTTTTTTAGTTGCTTTCATTTTTGCCTCCTTTAAATGAGATGATAAATTATTTTATATGAACAGCCTTTCAGCTGTCATTGACCATCAGCCATCAGATTTCAGCTGATTCCTGAAGCTTCTGCAGTTCTTTTACGCCGTCGACTATGATCTTCTCGACGCGGTCGTTGAGCTCCTTTTCTTCCTCTCTGCTCAGACCTTTCGTTTCAATAGGCTCATGAACGATTATGTCGATCCTTGCACCTTTGAGATAGCCTTCTTCCTCGAACATCTTGTAGCTGCCGTTCAGCGAGATCGGCACGATAGGGACTCCCGGCTTCGTAGCCAGCTTGAGAGAGCCTTTATGGAATCTGCCGGGTACAGGTCCTTTGCTCCTTGTTCCCTCAGGGAAGATCACGAGCGAAAATCCCTGCCTGATATATTCGATGCCTTCGCTTATCGCCTTGAGCGAAGCACGCGGATCATCACGCTTTATAAAGACGCTGCGTATCTTTCTTATCCATTTGCCGTAAAACGGTATTTTGGCAAGATCCTCTTTTGCGACGAATGCGAACTGAAAATTCCTGAACGCTGCGCAGTATGCGAATATATCAGCATATCCCTGGTGGTTTCCGACGAGTACAACAGGTCCGTGCTCCGGAAGATTTTCGATGTTGTGCACATTGACTGTGCTCCCGAACATTTCCATGACTTTAGGACCCCAGTATGAAGTCGATTTGAGTATATATTCTCTTTCTTTCTCAAAGTCGCCGGCTTCGCGCGCAGCATCGATCTCCCTTTTATTGGGCTTGAGATATTTGAGACAGTGCAGGAGCTTGTAGGCTCCCGGTATATTTGCAAAAATTTTCATTTGGACCCCCTGTATATTATCTATTTGAGCCGTCGGGCACACATATAACTATAATACCATAACGAGAGGTATTATGGTACAATGAACATGAAATCATACAAAAATCGGATAACAAATTGATTTGTCAGAAAAAACTGGGAGATAGGAGCTATAAGAAATGAACAGTGATACCGGTAAAAACGGATTTGTGATAAGAGCGTGCGTATTCACCGTGAGCATCGCGGTGTTTTTCGTGATGCTCTTTCTTGTGCAGTCGGGAAAAGCCGCGGTGTTCGACGATGCTGTCAGATTCTTTTTTTATGACATGAGAAGCGGCGCATTGACATCTGCGGCAAAAGCGATGACTTATCTCGGAAACTGGCAGTCTGTAACGGTGCTGTGCATCATACTGCTGATAATAAAGCCGACGAGGATCAGATACGGGATCCCTGTTTCGGCAGGTGCGATCTCTGTAACGGTGATCAACAAGATAATAAAAAATCTGGTCCGGCGTGAAAGACCGGATCAGATCTATCATCTCATAAAGCAGGGCGGATATTCATTCCCGAGCGGCCATTCGATCACTAGCATGTTCGTGTTCGGCATGCTGATATATCTCGTCAGGGTCAATGTGCAAAACCGCACAGCGGCGAACGTCCTGACCGTGATCATCGCAGTGCCTATGGTCTGCATCGGTCTTAGCCGCATATACCTCGGGGTACACTATCCCTCTGATGTTCTGGCGGGATGGGCGCTGGGGATCGCTGTCATGATGGTCGTTATTGAGATCGCAGACAGGCTCCGCAGCCGTTCTCATAAAGCGTTTCCGCAGGCGCGGTCGTGATCGCATATCCGGCTGCAGTGCGTGATATGCTGCCGTATCGATCATAGCCCGATCGAATCGTAAAGCGCACGCTGTCTCGTGTAAAGATCTTCGAACGCTTTTTTCCGGGATCCTTCACTGCCGAAATGCATGAAGGCATGTGCGGGATCCTTTGTTTTTTTTGCATTTTCCCACAGTTCATCTACCGACATGTCTGCTCCTGCGATCACGAGCCGGTGTTTCAGTATGATATCTCTCGACATTTCATCGTTGAGCACGCCGTCTCCGCAGTATACGACAAGGTTTTCCTCGGAGAGCCCTGCCAGGATCTCGTATTCCTTGTTCCTGTACTCGTGTTCGCCCATCAGCATGCATATGCGCAGGATCGAGCGGCCGTCTGCCTTTTCTATCTCCTCATCCAGCGATAAAAGCGCACAGCCTTCGCGCTCTGCAGTCTTTTCCGCGACCTCACGTATGGGAGCCCCGAAATACCCCGTTACAAAAATAATATTCTTACTCATCGTTATCACCTTTCAGATCAATGCCGCCGCAGGCCTCATGAGAGTATGCCGCCGGACGGCTGAAGCTTTGCATAAATGCCTGATGTACTCCGCACATTATACCATACGCGCGGCCTTTCAATAATAAATTTGTAAAATCTGCAGTATTTGGTATAATTGATAAAAACGAAACAGAGCAACATCACATAAAGAAAGAGAAGAAAGCTATGAAAAATAACGAAAAACCAACGCTGATAATAATGGCGGCCGGCATGGGGTCGCGATACGGCGGGCTGAAACAGGTAGATAAAATAACGGATTCAGGAGAGATCATCCTCGATTTTTCGCTCTATGACGCGATGATGGCGGGCTTTGAGCGCGCGGTGTTCGTGATAAAGGAGGAGCACAGAGAGCTTTTTAGAGAGGTGGTCGACGAGCGTGCCGGAAGGTTCATGGAGATAGAGTACGCGTACCAGAAACTCGATGATGTACCAGACGGCGTGCAGATCCCGGAGGGCAGAGAAAAGCCGTGGGGCACTGGGCATGCGGTGCTTTCGTGCAGGGATCTCGTAAAGGGCCCTTTCGCGGTGATAAATGCTGACGATTATTACGGCCCGAGCGGTTTCACGGCTATCTATGATTATCTGACGGAGCACCAGGACGGCGAAAAGTATTCGTACTGCATGGTCGGATATCAGCTGGCGAACACCGTTACGGAGAACGGCCACGTGTCCAGGGGCGTCTGCGACATAGATGAGAACGGGTACCTCGAGAAGGTGACTGAGCGAACGAAGATCATGAAAAGGGATCAGGGTATCGCGTATACCGAGGACGATGGCGAGACATGGGTGAACCTGCCTGAAGATACTGTGGTCTCGATGAACTTCTGGGGATTTTCGAGGAGCATGATGGATGAGCTCGGCAAGGGATTCCCTGAGTTTTTTGAAAATGTCGTGGCAGAGAACCCGCTCAAAGGTGAATATTATCTTCCTGCGGCTGCCGACAGGCTCGTGCATGATGGAAAGGCGCAGGTCAAGGTGCTGAATTCCGCTGACAGGTGGTACGGGGTGACCTACAAGGAGGACAAAGAGGACGTAAAAAATGCCCTCGAGTCTATGAAAGACAAGGGCATGTATCCTGACAAGCTCTGGAAATAGATATCAGCTCGCGGGCATCTGCAGGTTGCCGAGCACGGTCTTCATCAGGTCGTCGGTCATGATGATGTTCCAGCCGTAGTATCCGTCGTCGATCATCGGGATGTACACCACAGTTTCAAGTACAGTACCGCTGTCTGCGGCTGCTTCGACCTGCTCCACGTATATCTCAAGGCACTTCGCGTTCAGGTAGTCCTTGTCTGCGATCTCGTCTGACTGCAGATTGTCCGTGATGTATTCATATGATGCGGATTCATATCCGGACAGCACATTGCTGAAATCGCCGCTCGTGATGCTGACCTTTGCGACTGCGACATCATCTTTTGTCTTGATCTTTTCTATCTTGTACGAGAAGTTCCTGAACAGCGCCTCGTTCATCCTCTCGACTACGGCATCATCACCCTGGACGTTAGTGATGAAGTTGACATAGCTGTCATCCATGTATTTTTCCATAACACTGCTGTCGCGGTTTTTCAGACCGTCCATAAAATCACTGACGGCATCATGCGGGGTCGTCGAGATCATGTTCACGACTCCGGACTGCATCAGCAGTGAAATGAGCAGTGTTATTACGGTTTTGAGTATATGCTGCATATTTTCACACCTCTGGCTTCACTGTCTATCTAAGCATGATAGCTGTTGTTTTTTCCTGACATATTAACTATAATATATTAGAATCCTTTGATTTTCAAGTATACGAGGTACTTATGAACGATAGAGAAAAAACAGTTTACGTGATAAACAGGAAATACGGCCGTCATTTTGTAAAGATCGCCATTCTGACTGTTTTTGTACTTGCGCTGTGCGCGGGGCTTTTCCTCGCCGGTATATATGTGACAGCTGAGGATATCCGGAGCGATGCTGCAAAGGCCAGCAGGCTGCTGACAGAAGAAGGAGCCGCGTCTGCCAGGGATGTGGATCTTGCAAATGCGCTGAGAACGTCGACGGTGAACAGGGTGATAAATGACAAGCAGATACCGGCCTATACGACCGCACAGGTCATGGCGATGGATGTCAGCAAGCCGAGCGGAGTCACGGTGGCCGATCTGGAGCTCGTGACGACAGGCGGACTTGTCGGGCTTGAAGAGGCGTTTTACCAGGCCGAGCAGGACTACGGGATCAACTGCCTGTTCGTGATGGCGATAGCCGCGCATGAGAGCGCCAACGGCACCATGTGCTTCGCGGCAAACAATATGTTCGGATACGGGACAAGCGGTTTTTCTTCAAAAGCCGAGGGAATCGACGTGGTTTCCGGGGCTCTGGCGAACAGCTATCTGTCGCCGGGCGGCAGCCTTTATTCGGGAAAGACTATATCTGATGTAAATAAAAAATATGCGGCCAGCACTACATGGGACGACAAAGTAGCGAGAAACATGGTCAGCTACTATGCGACGATAAGCAAAAGCCGCAGCGCAGCGCTGGACAGGCTGAAATAGCAAGAAAAGCTGAGAAATCTCAGCTTTTCAGACTGCTGACAAACCGTATCCCGTCATTTTTCGGGATACGGTTTTAAAATAGCAAAAAACATAGAAAAACAACATTTGTAAAGCAGCACATGATATAATATAAACAGGAGTAATCGTTGAAATTTCAAGGAGAATACCATGTTGATAAAAGAAGATGGCAAGCAGGAAAAAGTGGAAGTGGTGATGATCGAGCAGCTTGTTCCGGAGAATCACCTGCTTAGAAAAATAGACAAATATATCGATTTTTCATTCATACATGAACTCTGTGCGCCATATTACTGCAAAGACAACGGCAGACCTGCAATAGAACCTGAGGTCCTGTTTAAAATGCTCTTCATCGGATATCTTTTCGGCATCAGAAGCGAAAGAAGGCTTCTTGAAGAGATCAATGTCAATGTAGCATACAGATGGTTTTTAGGATACGGGCTTTCCGATCCTCTGCCTGATGTGAGCGTAATATGGCAGAACAGAAGGCGCAGATTCCGAAATACCGATATCCCCCAGCAGATATTCGATGAGATCGTAAGGCAGGCAATGGATGCAGGCCTTGTGGAAGGCAAAGTCCTTTACACCGACAGCACACATCTGAAGGCGAATGCCAACAGGAATAAATTCGAAGCAGTCAAAGTAAATGAAACGCCGAAAGCATATATGAAAGAGCTTGATAAGGCTGTAGCCGAAGATCGGAAAAAGCATGGGAAAAAGCCGTTGAAGAAAAAAGATGATGACGATGCTCCAAAAGGTGGAAGCAAGGCCTCTGGAAAAGAGAAGGAAATCAAACAGAGCAAAACCGATCCTGAAAGCGGATTCATGCACAGGGAAGGAAAACCAAAAGGCTTTTTCTATCTTGATCACAGAACAGTAGATGCAAAAGCGAATATCATAACGGATGTACATGTAACAGCCGGAAATGTGGCAGATAATGTACCTTACATAGACAGACTGAAAAGACAGATAGAAGCCTTTGGATTCGAAGTGGAAACAGCGGTAGCGGATGCAGGATACAACAACGTATATATTGCAAAAGACCTTTATGAAATGGGAATCATCGGGGTCATGGGATACAGGAGAACAGCAGGAGCAAAAGGGAAGTACAGAAAACATAAATTCAAATACATACCCGAATGGGATGTTTACATCTGTCCTGAAAGGAAATATCTTGAGTACAGGACAACAAACCGTGAAGGATACCGACAGTATCGATGTCCTGAAAGCTGCTGTGAGAATTGTCCAAGGCGAGATGAATGTCTGACGGAAAAGCAGAAAAGAAAAATGCTGACACGACATATATGGGAGGACTACAAGGATTTTGTCAGACTCAATACATTAAGCGCCGTGGGGAAAGAAATCTACGCAAAACGGAAAGAACGTATTGAGAGAAGTTTTGCGGATGCAAAGGAATTACATGGACTGCGCTATTGCAGGATGCGCGGTCTTGATGGCGTGCGCGAGCAATGCCTTTTAACAGCAGCCACCCAGAACATGAAGAAGATCGCCACGGTCCTCAGCAGGAGGGCATCCTCTTTTTTACAAAAATATCCGTTATTTTCACATAAACATGCTTTACAAACTTAGCTTATCAAAATTGCTGATTTAAGAAAAGTCGAAGAGAAATTTTCCCTTCGACTTTGTCAGCAGTCTGAACCACCCTTTTTAAGGGTGGTCATGATTGCTTGTTTCGGGTCCTGAATCGCTTCGACTATCACTCCTGCTGCATCATCTGCTGCTCCATGATATCATCCCATTCGAAACCGCAGTTTCTGCATCTGGTCATATGCGATGAAAGAAATCCTGCACACCCGCAGCTGACTACAGCAGTCCCGTCCTCGACCTCCTGTTTTATCTCTGGTATTACAAGTGCTTTTGCAGGCACTACTTTAACGAGTTTTTCTGAACCACATCTGAAACATTTTTTAGCCATATCTTCACCTCCCCTTCTGACCTTTTATTTTTCCCGGTATCCGCCGCATCATGATCTGGCGTACCATCCTGAAGAATATATCTGGATTATACACGAAAACAGTATGCTGTGCTCTGATTTTTCTGAATTTTCCTGACATAATAACAGAATTTTCTTCAGAAAAAGAGCTGAGAGATCTTCTGGGGCGTTAAGGCTTGTTATATGGAATAGAGATGTGCATAAGAAAACTCAAAAATGAATTTTTATACATCATTTTATGAGCACGGCCGCTTGCGTAACCTCGACTGTCGGCGCATCGTCATGCATTCCGGTGATGAAGTGCAGGGATACTTTTTTCGTGCCTTTTTTCGACAAATCCGACAATACGCATTTTTGTATACACTTTATGCACTTTTTTGCATATGTGTTTGAAATTATTCCCTGTCTATAGTATAATACAAGCGACTGTAATTATTGTGTAACTGTAGAGTTTGAACACATTTTACGATATTTTGATATAAGACATACTAAATAGGAGAATATTACATGACGACAATCATAGTTGTAGTTGTTGTGGCCTTGGTTTTTTTTGTTGCAGTATGTGTTGTGGCTTTTATGATCTGGAAACGAGAAGCAGAGATGCGAACGGACAGTATCAGGGCCATAGAGGAAAATCTGGAAAGGTTGACGCAGGAAATGTCTCCGGGGCAGGAGGCGCAGGACCGGCAGGGTTTTGCGGAAAAGGAAGCGGATATTTCGTATATGGAATCGCTTGTCGCGCAAAGTGCCGCAGGCAGGTCATCCGGCAGAAGGGCAAGGAGCCGCGGACAGGATCCTTTCGAATGGGTCAGAGCGAACGGCGAGACTGTCCGGAGCAGCAGCGGATCAGTGCAGGAAGAACCTTTTAGAATACATCCGGTATCGGCTTTTGAAGAAGAATGGCAGAAAACGCCGGATCGCGATGAAGAGTTCTACGTAACCACAGAACCTGTTGTGCATGAAATGGATAATGGTGACGGCATGGCAGGGATGCCGGCGGGCGATACAGATGTTTCTGAGACAGCAGATGGACAGCAGCCGTCAGAGGGACATGACAGATATGAAGATTCAGGCACTGGTGAGGATACATGCAGTGATGAAGGTGATCTTACAGAAAAAACGGAAACAGAGGTATGCAGGAAAAAGTCAGCTCTCACGGAAATGTATAAAATGCTGAAAGAGCTGGATGTGCCGGAGATGAGAAAGATGCCGGGAACGCCGGCAGATGAAGATGCGGCAGAACCTTCGGAAGCAGCAGGCGCCGAAGGAGAAGAAATGCAGGAAACCGTAGATGGAGATCATGATGATCGCGAAGAACAGCACGATGAAAAAGAAAGCTATGAGATCAGTCTGGATCTCATAGATGAAATGGATATAGACAGCGAGCATGAACAGATGCCGGCAGCCCGGATGGGATACGACGGTTCCAGTCAAAATCCACATCTTCGGTCTTTTCGTATTTTCTTCTTCCCGGATAGTCATCCACGTTCCACTGAAACTCTTCAAACATCGGCTTTTTAGAAGCGCTGCCGATGTTTTCTTCGTTCTTGTCAGCTCCTGTCTGCACAGCTTTATGTCTCTGTGCAGCAGCCGGGGCATTATCCGGCACGGACGTTTCCGGTTCTACAAGCTGTCCGCAGTGACTGCAAAACTTTGAGCTGTCTGCGATCTCGTTTCCGCAATTCTTACAATACATATATTCCTCCTTCTGGATATCATTCCTTGATCAGTTTTTCCAGCTCTGACGCCGTGTATTTACGACCGCTTCTCCCCACGTCGTATCCCATCCGGGCTGCCGGCATCTGTTCATGCTCGCTGTCTAT
>OQVT01002914.1_pt1 | contig 11008 bp, 5 predicted proteins | sample 1691561 | NCBI WGS metagenome assembly OQVT01 (sample SAMN03418260, study PRJEB22391) | human gut metagenome | biome: human-gut; feature: organic feature; material: feces | host: Homo sapiens | place: Tanzania | collected 2013-01
ACTCGCGACCCCAACCTTGGCAAGGTTGTGCTCTACCAACTGAGCTATTTCCGCATATTAGAACGGTACTTGTGCCAGAGGTCTCTCTGACGTAATTCCCTTCAGTATTTCAATGTTCGCTATGCAACTTCCCTGTTTGCGGTTGCAAAGGTACATCTTTTTCTTAATACAGCAAACAAAACCGAGAGTTTTTTATGGACTTCTTGCGATTTTCTTCGTCTTTGCCTCAGATTGCCTATATATATAATGTATATATGCTTTCCGCCAAGAATCCGAAGTGCAGGAATGTTCCCTTCGAGACACACCTAAATTGAGCTTTTGGACTCTTTTCTTTCCCAACGGAAGCCAGTTTAATCAAAAGTGGTGCACTTGAGAATACGTTTTTTGCGTGTATAAGACACTCGGTTATCCCGAACTGAGGTTATTGTTACGCCTTTTCAACAAAGACATTCCTTCTATCCCCCAAGAATATCTCTGCCAGAAGGCACATAAAGGCTTTCCTTTTGCTTATTTATACTAAACAGTCACACTTTCAGCCAACCTCTTCGGAAATGTCTGGAGCGTGAGCCAAGACCAGAGCCTGCACCCTACTTGAACAAACCATCCGTCCCAAAAGGAAGGACGGGCTGGGTTGTACTCTCTGCGAGTAGCTCCTGCCCGTCCTCTATAAGAACCGCACTGGTGATGTGATGAAACTCCGAACTAATAGGTTTTGAGTGTTCACCGCCTTTGTAATCCACCGTCCTCTCGGAACCCCTTGCGGAGCGTGGCCCGCCATTAGCAAGTGAAACTTATCCTCGGTTTCATGTAAATTATTGATGAGTATCCCAGTCGAACCAGTGCGGTAGGTCTGTCTTCCTCTCTTACTCTGACACAAAGATACGCACATTTTTCTGTTCCCACAAAGAAAAAGCACAAATCTTTTCATAGAAGCTTTTGTTCTTCCCTCCTTTTCCACTAAATTTGCAATAGAATAAATACAAAACAGACTGGCAGATGGAACTGACATTCAGCATAGACTACCGCACCCAATGGGGCGAAAGCATCAGCGTGGAACTGACGACTGAGAAGACGGCAGGGGGAAGAAGCCATACACTCCTGCCGATATGCGCGCGTTCCAATATATATATGTAGTGGTCAAGGACGGCAAGGTGGTGCGCCGTGAGTGGGATTCCGTGCCGCGCAACTTCCCTTGCGGAAGCCAGGAAACTAACTTCGTGTTTCCCGACTACTGGCGCGACATTCCCGCTGAAAGCCACCTCTACAGTTCGGCCTACACACATAGCGTATCGCCTTTCAGACCCAGACCTTCGAGCTTTGTCTATTACAGACGTACCATAGTGTTCCGTGTGCTGGCACCACAGCTTGGCACCGGACAGGTGCTGGCACTGGTGGGCAGTCTGCCCGCATTGGGTGGCTGGCGGGCTACACAGGCTATGCGCATGCAGGGTTGCGGGCCCAACGAATGGGTACTCTCGCTTAATGCTGACGGACTGCAAAGTCCCTTTGAATATAAATATGTAGTGCTCGACGAACAGACAGGCAGTCCGCTTGAATGGGAGCAAGGCAACAACAGGCAGAGTCCGCAGATGGCCATCCAACCAGGCACAGTGCTGGCCGTGTGCGACCACAATCTGCGACTGCCTGCACGTCATTGGCGTGTGGCAGGAATGGTGGTACCCCTCTTCTCGCTGCGGTCAGAAAGAAGCCAGGGATGCGGTGATATGGGCGACCTGGCAATGGCTGCCGACCTGGCTGCCAAAGCCGGGATGCATGCGATACAACTGCTGCCCATCTACGACACCACCCAGAGCCACACCTGGCGCGACTGTTACCCCTACAGCGCCATCAGCATCTACGCGCTCCATCCCATGTATGCCGACCTGAGACAACTGCCACGACTGGCCCAGGAGGCACTCATGAGCAAGATGGAAGCACGTGCCGCCGAACTCAACGCAATGGCACAAGTGGATTACGAGGCGGTCAACGCACTCAAGCATGACTACCTGCGTGCACTCTATGCCCAGGAAGGCGAGCGCGTGGAGGCAGAAAAGGAATACCACACATTCTACACCGACAATGAGGACTGGCTCCTGCCCTACTGCGCTTTCTGCCTGTTGCGCGACCAGTATGGCACCTGCGACTACACCCAATGGCCACAGCACTCGACCTATGAGGCAGGAGAAGTGCGCGCGTTGGTGGAGCACAGGCACCGCGAAGCCGGCTATTACGCCTTTGTGCAATACCTGCTCGACAAGCAGCTGAGGAAAGCTTCTGCCCATGCCCATGAGGTGGGCGTATGGCTCAAGGGCGACATCCCCATCGGCATCAGCCGCACAAGTGTGGAAGCCTGGACTGCTCCTCACCTGTTCCATCTTGACGGGCAGGCCGGAGCACCACCCGATGCCTTCAGTACCACAGGCCAGAACTGGGGTTTTCCAACCTACAACTGGGAGGCAATGGCACAGGACGGCTACCAGTGGTGGCAGCGTAGGCTCACCAAGATGGCACAATACTTTGATGCCTACCGCATCGATCACGTGCTGGGATTCTTCCGTATCTGGCAGATTCCACGTTCGTGCGTGGACGGACTGTTGGGACACTTCGAACCATCATTGCCCATGAGCCGTGAGGAGATAGAAGGCATGGGACTCAACATCGACCCGGCTCTGCTGACAGAACCACACATCACCGATTCGCTCATAGACAGCCTTTTTGGTGCACAAGCAGCATGGGTGAGGGAACATTGTCTCACCAGAAAAGCCGATGCACTCTACTGTCTGCGCTCCGAATGGGCTACACAGAGGCAGATAAATGACCGCCTTCCAGATGACGGAACCGACATGCGCACCCATCTGCGCCAAGGACTCATGAGGCTCACCAGCCAAGTGCTCTTCATCGCTGACGAACAGAAAGTGGGCCATTATCATCCGCGCATTGAAGCTTTCAGAGAACCTGCCTTCCGTGCGCTTACCAATGAACAGCAAGAGACATTCCGCCGCATCCACCAGCACTACTACTATGAGCGGCACAACCATTTGTGGGAGGAACATGCCATGCAGGTGCTTCCTGTACTGGTACAAGCCACTCACATGCTTGTTTGCGCCGAGGATCTGGGCATGGTACCACAGTGTGTGCAGCCCGTGCTGGAGCGGTTGCGCATCCTCACACTGGAGATTCAGACGATGCCCAAAGCCTACGGACAGCTCTTTGCCAACCTGGAGGCCAACCCCTATCGCAGCGTTACCACTATCTTCACACACGATATGCCCACCCTGAGACAGTGGTGGCAGGAGGAGCCCGAACGTGCACAACTCTACTTCAGACACGTGTTGCACCATGGTGGAGAAGCACCAAGGGAAATGCCGGGCTGGCTCTGCTCCGAAGTGGTGGAACGTCATCTGGCCTCTCCCTCCATGCTCTGCCTGCTCAGCCTGCAGGATTGGCTCGCCACAAACGAAAGCCTGCGCAACCCTGATGCAGAGGCCGAGCGCATCAACATTCCTGCCAACCCGCACCACTACTGGCGTTACCGCATGCACCTCACGCTGGAGCGTCTGGCTGCTGCACGCGATTTCATATACAGTCTGCGTAACATGATAGCACAGAGCGGGAGGCTCTGAAGGATATTTTTTCAAGTTTGAGAATCAAGGTCAGATATATGCATAATAAGATAGAACGCGATGAATAAAGAAACGGACAACACATATAGAGGAAACGGACTTGCCTGCCGCCTCCTCATGACCATCGTCATCGGTCTGATGCTTAGTATAGGCACATATGCCGCAAAGCTCACCACGTTCAGAGTCAACCGCATGGCTCATGCCACCGGAGTGATGCGCACTGCCCAATTCGGCTGGCAGATAGAGTCGGGCAAGAGGGATGTGAAGCAGACTGCCTACCGCATCGTGGTGGCCACCAGCCAGCGTGCACTCACACAGGAAGCAGGAGGCCGCGAACTGCTGTGGGACTCCGAGCAGGTAGAGAGCGAAGAGACACTGCAAATACCCTACCAAGGGCGGCGCCTGCCATGCCAGAGCGACATCTACTGGCAGGGAACTGTATGGCTCAACACAGGCGAGCGCATCAAAAGTCCCGTGCAGAAGTTCAATACCGGCATGCAACTTGCCGACTGGCATGCACAGTGGATAGGCATCAACGACCCCAAGAATGTCATTACCGAAGAAACGGGTTGCCGCACACTGCCAGCACGCTATCTGCGCCGCGAATTCCAGATTAAGGGCAAAGTGCGCCGTGCTGTCCTCTATGTGAGCGGAATGGGAGCCAGCACCACCTACATCAACGGGCAGCCCGTCAGTAAGGATATCATGGGCACTCTGCCCACGGGTTATGACCGGACACTCTATTATAACACCTACGAGGTGACCCAGTTGTTGCACAAGGGCAGCAATGCTATTGCGGCCGTACTGGGCAATGGCTATGCGCTCGGACTTCGCACCGAGCATCGTTCCTTCGGTCTGCCCCGGCTCAAGGCACAACTGCGGGTGGAAACAGATACCGACACACTCCTCATCCCCACTTCGGATGAATGGAGAGCCACAGCCGACGGACCCATCACAGCCAACAACATCTACACCGGCGAGAACTACGATGCGCGCAAGGAGCAGACCGGATGGACCGCCCCTGGATTCGATGATTCATCATGGCAGAAAGCCGCCATCATGCCACAGCCCACAGGAATGCTCGAACCACAGCCTACGCCTGGCCGTCGCACACAACTTTGCCTCACCCCCCGCAGCATTCGCACTACAGCCGACGGGCGATACATCTTGGATATGGGACAGAATATGGTGGGCCAGCTGCGCGTTACGCTTCAGGGCAAGACAGGACAACCTGTAATCATCCGCCATGCCGAGACTCTTGACCCTGCCGACCCCGACAAACTCTATACGGCCAACCTTCGCTCGGCACTTTCCATCAATACCTACATCCCTGCCCACGACGGCACCTTCACCTACCAGCCCAGTCTGGTCTATCAGGGATTCCGCTATGTGGAAATAAGCGGAGCACAAGCACAGCCCGCTCCCAAGGATATCGAGGGGCTGGTGCAATATGACGAGATGGAGAGCCGAGGCTCATTCGAGTGCAGCGACACACTCCTCAACCGCCTCTTCTCCAACGCCCTGTGGGGCATCAGAGGCAATTACCAGGGGATGCCATTGGATTGTCCGCAGCGCGACGAGAGATTGGGATGGCTGGGCGACCGCGTGACCGGTTGTTTCGGAGAGAACCTTCTCTTGGACAATGCCGCACTCTATTACAAGTGGCTTCGTGATATCGAAGACACCCAAAGGGAGGACGGACTGGTGGCCGACATCAGTCCCACGTTCCTCAACCACTATACCGAGAACGTCACATGGCAGGCAGCCTTCGTGTATGCCACCTACATGCTCTTCACACACACCGCCGACCGCCAGGCCGTTATGCAATTCTACCCCGCTCTGAGGCGCTGGATGCAGCGTGTGGAACAGGGAATGATGCAGGACGGAGTGGTGGTGCGCGACGTGTATGGAGACTGGTGCATGCCGCCCGAAAGCAAGGAACTCATCAACAGCCAGGACCCTGAACGCATCACCGACGGTGCCGTACTGGCCACCACAGTCTATTATGACTGTCTGGGCAAAATGGCCGAGATGGGAGAGCAACTGGGACTGGAGGCCGATGTACATTATTATAATAAGCTGAGGAAAAGCATCAAGGAAGCCTACAACCGTAAGTTCTTCAATCCTGCCACGGCACAATACAGCAACAATACCGTGACTGCCAACCTGCTCTCACTTGAACTGGGGCTGGTGCCCGAAGGCTATGAGGAGCGGGTGCTGGGCAATATCATCGATGTGACAGAGCGGAAGTTTGACAGCCATGTGAGTTGTGGAGTGCTGGGAATACAGCATCTCATGAGAGCGCTCACACGCCGCGGACACACCAATCTGGCTATGAAGATTGTAGGCCAGCACACCTTCCCCAGCTACGGATACATGATAGACCACGGAGCCACCACCATATGGGAACTGTGGAACGGTGATACGGCCAATCCCGCCATGAACAGCGGCAATCATGTGATGCTCCTGGGCGACCTGCTTCTCTGGTATTACGAGGATCTGGCAGGCATCAGGCAGATGGATGGCACACAGGGATACCGGCATCTGGACATGCGTCCATGCTTCCCCCAACAGCTCCACCACGTGAAAGCCTCTTACCGTAGTGTATCGGGGCTAATCAGGAGCGAATGGCAGAAGGAGGGCAACCACCTCACCTGGCAGATAGAAGTGCCGGCCAACACTCAGGCCAGACTGACCATCCCCAGCCGCTTCCGCGTGTTCCCCTGCACAGGCGAGGGCATCCACAAGGTAGCCGAGCAAGACGGTTGCACCATCATCGAGGTGGGCTCAGGCAAGTATAAGTTTGAGGCAGAGAGGTATTAGGTTCCAGAAGAAATCATCCTTCTGACCTCTAACGAATTTACTCAGAACGGCAAGCCAAACAAATCCGCAGCCACCTCCTAACGACCGATTCCTATCAACAAGCGAAACAAAACCATTCATCAACCACCAACCGACAAACTCAGGACAAAGAGCAAAGCGAATGAAGAATGAAAATATATGGCCGTTCCTGCTGCTTGCAGGCACATTGACCACCTGTCCGCTGGCAGCACAAGAACCCCTGCGGGGAGAAGTGAAACTCATAGGGTCAGCCACCGAGCATGGGCAGCCCGTGGCAATGAACGAACTCACGCCCAACGGGCAGCACACTGGAGTCTATGAGGCTTACATGAAGGCCAGGCCGGGCGAGTTCGCCATCATGTCTGTTTCACCCGACAGCAAAGATACCCTCTGGCTGGGACGGGGAAGCACGGAACATAGCGTGAAGAGGGGCGGAAAGCCCTTCGCCAGCAGCAGCGAACAGGTGGTAAGGGTGCGGTTTGACTCCCGACACAGCCAGCTGGGCATCCTGCCCGTTACACTCTACCTCAAAGGAAACATCGTAAAGGACGGCACGCAGATGACCTATGCAGGCAACGGAGTGTGGAAGTCGCAGGTGGAGATGAACAGCGGAGACGTGTTCCTCTTTAGCGACAAATTCTTCTATTTCGCCCTCAACGGTCAAGATTCGCTTGCCATCAAGCGCCTCACGAATGACCGGCACAGCGTGGGAATGCCCTCGGAAGGATATCAGGCAGAGAACATACGTATCAACCGTGGTACCTACACCCTCACGCTCGACATGAACCAGCGCACTTGGGATATCGATGCACCCATCCGGGAATACCGCATCTCGGCCTTTGGTTCATCGGTATGCAACGGTGAGGGAGCCGACGGACATAGGGGATATGCCTATATGTACGGGCAGCAACTGGCAGACCGATACCGCTTGGGCCAAAGCCCCACTCCCTTTGAGGTGAGCGGAGTGTCGATAGGCGGCAACAGCACAGTTGCCCTACTCCATCGCTACGACGAACTGATACACGACTTCGGGCGATATGTCATCATAGGACTAAGCCTGGGCAATGAGGGAATCCATGGGGCCAAGGACCAGCAGGCTGTCTTCGACCAGTTTCATCGGAACATGCTCACCCTCATCGACAAGTGCCGACGGGACGGCAAGGTACCTGTGGTGATGAACAACTATACGCGCGGCGACTACAACCTCAGCGACTATGGCTTTGTGAAACGGATGAACCTCGACATCCACCGCTGGCAGGTACCCAGCGTGAATGTGCTGGGTGCCATAGACAACGGTGAGGGCAAATGGGCCGACGGCTACATGCGCGACACCTACCATCAGGACACCAAGGGGCACCGCGAATTCATGTTGGCCATCCCACCCTCGCTCTTCGATGCGCTCCTGCAGGGGAAACCATACCCCACCCGACAGGCGCTCGACGGACTTTCCTTGCGCCGGGGAGCCTCCATCCAGTTCTGTGGCGAAGGCACCCTGCATCCCTTCACCGTCACACTCAGGGTGAAGGGCAACAAACCGGGACGGCTTATGACCATCAGCACAAGCCAAGGCGAAGCACAACTCAGCATAGAGCGAGGAGGAATCATCCACTACAACTCAGTAGGCGGACAGGCACTCTGCTCAGCCAAAGCACGGCTGACAAGCAGCGACACACCCTATGACATCACCCTCACGCACTATTACGCGCAACAGCGAACACTCATCTACGTGGATGGCCAGCTGGCCGGTGAACTGAAGGAACGCATGGAGCCAGTTCTGTTCACCGTGGGTGACAGCAAGCGCAACACCAGTCGTCATGTGAGTGAGATAAGCCTGTGGCGAAGCGCAATGACGCCAGAGGAAATCCTCCTCCATCATGAAGGCGAATGCATGAAATCGAGTCTGGAAATCTATGCACCGCTGTCAGTGGAGATGAAGACAGGCGGCTTTCCCAATCTGGCTCAGTCACTCAACTCCTCCCTGCACTATCAGAGCGCCAGCAAAAGGGAGAGGAGAAACGGGCACAAGTGACCTGGCTGGCCGTCAGCCTGCTCACCCAGGCAGAACAAGAGAGAAAGAAATGACATGCACACATAAATCATTCATTAACCCAAATAAAGAGACATGATGAGAAAAGCTATCAAGCGAGTGCTGCTCGTGGCCACAATGGCAGCAGCAGCCTTCACATCGGCCCGGGCCATCAATATCCCGCGCCCGGAGTACCCCCGTCCGCAGTTTGAGCGAGCAGACTGGGTAAACCTCAACGGCCCGTGGACCTGCGAACTGGACATGAGCAAGACGGGCGACCAGCGCGGCTGGAAAGACTCCAAAGGCCTCTCGCAGAAAATCACCGTACCTTTCTGTCCCGAAAGCCAACTCTCCGGCATCGGCCACACCGACTTCATCCCCTGCATCTGGTACCAGCGCTCAGTAAGCATCCCTGCCGAGTGGACAGGCAAGCGCATCCTGCTTCAGTTTGGTGCAGCAGACTATGAAACACACGTCTATATCAATGGCAAACTGGCAGGCGAACACTACGGCACAGGCTCCTCATTCGCCATTGACCTCACTCCCTATGCAAAGGCAGGCGAGAAAGTCAACCTTGTAGTGCGGGTGGATGACGACCTTCGCGGCGGCAAGCAGCCTGGTGGCAAGCAGAGCACACAACTGCGCTCAGCCGGTTGCCACTATACCCGCGTAACCGGCATATGGCAGACTGTGTGGATGGAGGCCGTGGATTATCAGGCACTCAAGCACGTATTCGCCATCCCCGACATCGACCAGCAGCAACTGGTGGTTCGCCCTGAGTTCTACGGCGAAAACAGCAGCAACACACTCACAGTGGAGGTGCTCGACGGCAAGAAGACCATTGCCAAGCGCTCAGCCAAGGCCACTAATATGAGCACCATCGTGCTGCCCATGAAGAACGCCCGTCTGTGGAGTCCCGAAGATCCCTACCTCTACGACGTGAAATACACGGTAAGGAATGCCAAGGGAGATATCATCGACCAGGTGAACAGCTACGTGGGCATGCGCAAGGTACACATCCAGGACGGCTACTTCTACCTCAACAACAAGCCTTACTTCCAGCGTCTGGTGCTCGACCAAGGCTACTACCCCGACGGCATCTGGACAGCTCCGTCCGACGAGGCACTCAAGCAGGACATTGCCATGAGCAAGGCTGTGGGCTTCAATGGAGCACGCCTGCACCAGAAGGTCTTCGAGGAGCGCTACTACTACTGGGCCGACCGTCTGGGCTACCTGACCTGGGGCGAGGAGGCCAGCTGGGGACTGAATGTGAACAACAACGAGGCTGTGCGCAACTTCCTTACTGAGTGGGCCGACATCGTAGTGCGCGACCGCAATCACCCGAGCCTGGTTACATGGACTCCGCTCAATGAGACTTGGGATGCACGAGCTGGCGTGTATGTTCGCTTCGTCAATGATCTGTACAACCTCACAAAGGCCATCGACCCCACACGACCCGTCAATGATGCCAGCGGAGACAGTCATGTGAAGACCGATATATGGACAGTGCACGACTACACACGCGAGCCGGAAAAGCTCATTGCCAACCATACCATCAAAGCCGGAGTGGAGCCCTACCGCAACATGAAGGACAAGGACTACCTGGCAAACTTCGCCGGACAACCTTATATGGTGGACGAGTTCGGCGGACTTCCCTGGATTCCCAAGGAGGAGCGTGCCAATTCGTGGGGCTACGGACAGAACATCGAGACTCTGGAAGACTTCTACACCATACTGGAGAAAGAGATTGACGCGCTGAAGGCATGCAAGTATGTGGTGGGCTTCTGCTACACTCAGATTACCGATGTGGAGCAGGAGAAGAACGGCATCTACTACTATGACCGCCGGCCGAAGTTCGACACCGCGCGCCTGAAAGCTATCTTCGAGAAGATACCCAGCGTCATCGAGAACCCGCAGGACCTGAGCGACTGGAAGTAAGCAGCACCCAGGCCCGACGGCACAAGCCTTCCTTCTGACCCCGAAAGGGAAAGCCGGGAAAGCCACAGGCGCACTCCTGCTCTGCTTTCCCAGCTCTCTCCTTCTTCCCCCATGGGGAGGTCAGAAGGAAGGTTTTTCTGTATTCCATCTTTATTCCAAAGAACCTGGAGCAAGAAGTTTCTGTACTCCGCCACCTGCCTGAGGACGGTCAGCAGCCCCAAAGTACGAAACGAAAGAAGGCGAGAAACCAAATGGGAAATGGAGAGACAGCCGCCTTAGGACTCATACGGCAATCGTTATACATATTATATAATGATGTCCCGAAACCCGATTGCCGCTGTTATATACACGAACATGGAATGGAGAGTCAACAAAAGCAGTACGATTGCCATACGAATGTCAACTGATTCAGTATGGCTTTTACAATACTGACCACGGTTTCAGATTATGAAGAGAAAAAGCGTCCAGTAAAATCAGGGAAAGACAGAAGCAAGCTTACTTGGCAAAGTATCCTTGGATACTTGCCCGTTTATCCTTGGATACATTGCCAAGTATCCAAGGATACTTTTTCGGGGCAGTT